>Ga0181574_10000005_pt1 | contig 277996 bp, 203 predicted proteins | sample 101ome_24_FD_145600 | JGI IMG/M metagenome (GOLD analysis project Ga0181574, IMG submission 145600) | Coastal salt marsh microbial communities from the Groves Creek Marsh, Skidaway Island, Georgia - 101410AT metaG (spades assembly) | ecosystem: Environmental > Aquatic > Marine > Intertidal... | reverse complement strand
CGAATACCACGTCGGAACTACGCCTTCAACTACTGCACGTGCCAACTTGTCCCAGTTACTTCAGTGATCGATCAGTTCATACTTATGAGTCTCATGAACATACTTCTCCCTCCAAAAAGTTTTTAGACAATTCGACATAGCGTAGCGAGAATTTGGCCAATTTAGACGCGGAGTATCTAGTTTGGTTGCATTTTTCGCGTTTTCGCGTTGAGTCGCATTTTCTATTTGAAAATTGAAAAAAAAATCGGAGATAAACGTTCCGGAAGTTTTCCTATCAAAAATGCAATTTTCGACACGTACAATGATCATTCTTAACAGTATGTTTTTAAGCCCTAGCACTTTCCAAACCCTAAATATATCTAGGGTCTGGGTTTAAACCCTACTTTTTATGAAAAAAGTGAAATTTTGCCAGGCCTTTTTCGTACTCGACTGCGGGGTCTTCTACTCCCTCGCCAACCGCATGTCCAAGGTCGAACGCGAAGCGTTTGGTGCCGAAGATTTGAATGGGTTATGACAGACGCTGCAAGTGAAGTACAATGAGCACACCCCCGACGAAATAGCACGCTTCTGGCGCACGAAGACGGCCATGGTGCGACAAATATTCTTGTTCGAAGGGCGGAACGGCTTCCCTCTGCCACACTCAGTCGCGTGGCGAGAAATCCAGGACGACGAAGAGATAGAATATGTAGATATAGACGTATAATATTTCATTCTGGGGCTATGATCCTAAACCCTAAGTCTACGAGCACCCCATAGTTAAGGCACTTCGATTACCAAATTTCGACGAGTCACGACTTGTCCAAAAACTTTTTGGAGAGAGAAGTAGAAAATCATCTTTGTATGCATCCGGACAACTCGTCCTGAAACAACTTGAATCGACGATGGGAATCGCGATAAATGATTTATCATAAATCGCGTCGCTCTGCCGGTCGACCAACGGTTACAACTGCCACACACTAGCCGCGTTACACTGATGGAATATGCGCGCAACGTCAAACGCGGATGAACGTGGCCATGTTTCAATTGAAATAAACTGTGCACCGAAAATCGAAAGAACGGAGCGTACACTGCAACAGTACGCGAGAGCAACGCATCAGGTTTCAAATTTTGACTGAACTAGAGGGAAACCACTGATGAGCTACGTAGGCTTCTCTAAAGCAAGATTTTCAACTGCATGAGACATGTATATCATCGTATAAGGTGATTAGAACATCAATTCTATCGCGTTTAAGTGATATCCACTCGACAGCTTTTTCTACTGGGCCAAGATGCAGAGAGTGTTAGTGCACGAGTGTTTGGAATGAAAACGCTCCAAGAAGGGACGCAATTGATTCAGCGCATGCGTCAGCGTTTGGAAGGAGTAAGATATGAGCCATTACGTTAAGATTCAAACCTCACTCGAAAATTTAGGGGAACATAAAGTTAAGAGCCACACTGGGTAATAACTTTGAAAGGGGTACTGTTTCGAAGGTACTCGTTCCTAAACTTGCTTGAAATGCGACGTGACATATGATTCAAGGTACAAATACTCCAAAAGCACGATAAATTTATGCAGTCGATGAAGAATTTTGTTGACCGCATAGGCTCCACAGCGGCGGTACAACGTCGGTTGCAAGCCTTGAAACAAAGCCTGGTCGAAGCTTCTACGGCCTCACATCAAACGGGCAGGTCTAACACTGATGGCGCCACAAAACGCTATCTCTCTATGGTATATCAACTATTGTTTGCATCTACGGTTTCAATTGAGCGGATCGCAAGGAGGTTCAAACGAAGACAGGACAAAGATATTCTTCAACCGGTTGCCAACCGTCACCAAAAAATGCACGTACCCTCATCACGCAGCACTTTAGTTTTGCTCAAGAACTTGGCTTTCCGCTCCCCAGTTTTACATGGCAGACATATTCTTATCAGACTCAGCTGGAAAACATGGTGATATTCGTGATTGTTATGACTCCTGGTCGTTGTTGAAAGTCATTCCAGGCAAAGAGGCTCACAGTCAGATTTCTTGAGCAAGTTCTACTGAAAGAGTCTGACACTTTACGGTATTCCATAGTAACGAACGCATATATAACAATCTTAATTTTTTGAAGGAATGCTCACGAACGCTTGAAAGATCAGATCGCTCTAAAGAGAGAGGCAGAATTTGCCTTTGACGAGAGGTACATTTTTTGACAAGACTCAAGTTAAGTTTGAACAGTGGGCACAGCTCAAAAAAATGCGAACGATTGAACAACATTCTTGCGGAACGACAGTTGGAATACAATCACGAAAGACAGAGAATAGATGACGCCATTCGTTTGCTTACTTTAGAGCTCGATAAGTTCGAGAATACGGTATTCAATGTATTCCTCTTCATGAGAGCATACCAATCTAACGCACTGCAGATGCCTGTTGATGTTCAATACACAACGTCTCAAGAGTTGACAACGGTCAAGGTTTGATAGCTCAAATGCTACGTTTCTCACAGCCTTTGAAATGTTAACCAGGCGGCCCTCACTCACAGCGAGGCTACTATTTCGCATGAACGGTATCAAGTTCAGCAGCTCGTCCTATTAGTGCTGGAGGCGCTTACGGGTCATAAACAAGATCTACAAATGTCATTTGAACATTTGGTTGTCATGGAATGAGTTGGACCGAAGGCTTCGGTCCGAAGTTCTTGACTCTGGAGGAGTTTGCAGGGCCCGTGCTTCTCATGATTTTGAAATCAGTTCTGGTCCTTGTAAATTGACGTATCTAATAGTTCTATCGTCTTGTCGTCGCATGAGCGCCATCATTAATGGGCGACTTTGTGTGCACAAGGAAGCACTCCTTGGGCGTCTTCGAAGCACAGTGTTCGTACCAAGGGCTCGTCGTCGTCGCTCGAAACGGCGTTGAGTTCTTGAAGAATTGGTTTCGACTCGATGTAGCCGTGCGGAAGCTCGCAATCGTTCGTCCTTTGTGCGTCAATGATCGGTTGGACGACGGTGCTCTTCATCTTTCAGCAGCTGTCCATCGTCTCTTTGTCGTGATAGTCGTGGAAAGTCTGCATGACATGCTTCAAAAATGCTTCCTTGCCTTCATAACCTTGTTTGGACTTCCTTTCTTTCTTCGAAAAAAGACACGAGCTTTACGAGCGACCGAAAGAAGCAGAGGTTGAGAACATTTGTGTCGGGCGAGTTCGCCGGCTGTCTGACAAACCTGATGACGGGTGTCTTCTGGCCGTCGATCTGCCTGCGCCTGGCGCCGAGTTCTTTCAAATCTTCCCAGAATTTCACGTGCGCTCTAGCGCCGTCCATTTGAACGTACACGCGATCGCACCTCAGCAATTTACGTTGTATGTCAGGTGTCAATTGGGTCTGCACCATGCGGCGAAACATTTCACCTTTCACCTCGCAGTCAACTTCATACCACTCGCCGCACTTTGACGTCTGCCCTCGTCAAGAACGTACGTACTTGTCACAAACGTCACGCCATCCTCTATTCTTACAAAATCTATACACGGTCATTGTACTCACGTTTTTGCCGGTTTTCTCGTTGAAACGTTCCGTGATTTCTTCCCATGTGTACTCTCCATCGAGCTCCTCAGACAACTCTGCAAGCACCGTCTCGTCAGCGTCTCCTAACAGATGTGCTGGGCCGGTTCTGCGGAGCGCAGCCGCGCTTCCTGTCAGACGCTGTCTGTTTATGATGTCGTAAAGAGATTGAGGACTGATTTTCCATGCTCTCGCGAGCTCTTTCATGCTCGGCGTGCCAGTATGCCGCGCGTAACGAGCCGCAATCGCGAGCTGTGTCCTCTCTCCATCCGTGAGTCGTCGTCTTCCGCGCTCGACCGTGGCGAGCGTAGGCCTACACGTACCCGGCAACGCGTGGGAACTCATCACACTACGTGTTTTCGACGCCGTCATCAGGCGCGTACTCGTCGGTCGCGTCCTGACGGAGCCGTGGACCTCCTTTTGCGTCCGACGTCTGGCGCGTTTCGAAATCGCTGGCGTCGACACATCCTCGACACCCGGTGCCTCGGTGTCTCGGTTTAGCTCGCGAAGCGGCCGTTTGCGTCGAGACTTCGCACTCGTGTCGCTCATGCCCGGCCGAATCGGTCTGCGCAAAACGCGCGCGACGCTGACGCGCGTCGAGGGACGTTATGTGTACATTCGTGTTCGATTACCGTTGCCGTAAAGACGTGCGAACAACCCTAACAGAGGAAAAAACTTATGAAAATCAGCTCGGACATTTTCAACTTTTGCACACATTTGCTATCATTTTGATCCATGAGCAAAATTTTCAGCGTTCGATTCCGGCGTATTTCGCGAGAAAAACAATAGCGCAAATGCGATGATTAGACAGCATTTTGTGAGAGCTTTCGAACGCGGGGCTTGGCATGATCATAGACCAAACATCGGGCTAAAATGGGGCTCTAGTCAGGTTTTCCATGGTAGGGAGGATAGTACTATCCTTTTTACGAGGACTGAAAGTGATTTTTTGAGCTCGATGAACGTCTCTATATGTGTGTTTCTTCACACTAAGACGAGACTTTTTCGAGCCGCCAAGAACGCGCAACACACGCACGTGTCCGACCTCGGCGGCTCGCAACTTTGCAACAAAAGAGTCTGCGGGTTGGTCACATCGAAGCGTCACTCGCGCCGCCCGAAATCTTTGGGGAGGCTATTTCTCAACAGTGATAACCTGCTTGTCGTCCCCTCGAGTCCCTAGAGCACTCAAACCGTGTGTTCTTTTCTTTCTCTTTGTTTTTCTACTCCGAAATGAGAGTTGGACAACAGTTTGATCAACCTGACGGGGGGCTTGCACAGTCTCATCTCGACTCGTTCAACGATTTTGTTGAATATGGCCTTGGTCAAATTGTCGCTTCGTTCCAGCCGATGAAGTTCAGCCTCGGCGATATGAATACAGTCTCAGTGGAGATCGTCCAACTGGAAGTTGGCAAGCAGGTGCAAAAAGTTGCAACACCTCGGCGTTGCAGAGAAGGCGCGACGACGTACACGTTCCCGCTTATGGCTAACATTCGTTGGTCACTCAATAACGGGACGAAAAGCGAAACATCCATGTTTCACCTATGTGACGTTCCAAACATGGTGCGTTCACAAACCTGTGCACTGAAGGCCTCTACTACAGATGAACTCATTCGCCAGGGAGAAGAGACAACAGAGTTTGGCGGCTATTTCATTGTTAGTGGTATAGAGCGCGTTGTTCGATTACTCATTCAGCAGCGTCGACATTATGTGATGGGGCTAATTCGAAGCTCTTTCTGTTCTCGGGGACCCAAGTTCACGAAATATGCAACAGTGATGCGTTGTGTGGATGCTTGTGAGCGCTCTAGCACCGTGCGTCTACATTACTTACATGACGGTTCTGTATGTTTTGGAATATCTATAGGACGACAGGAGGTTTTTCTTCCATTGGCTCTCATTTTCCAAGCTTTAACAGATATTTCTGATACTGAGCTATACGATAGGGTTCTCTGCGGAGTTACAAACGGGGGGAGTGTTGAAGTCAGTTATGCACGAGAGTGCCTGAATAAAACATTCGAATCACGACAATTAGGTGGTGTGAGTACAAGGAAAGGCGCTGTAGAGTATATCGGCGGACTTTTTAGTGCTCAGTTCCATGGAGAAGACAAAAGCCTGTATGAAATTGGAGACTTTATCTTACAACAGCACGTGTTCGTTCATTTACAGACAAGCGGGGCAAAGCAAGATGTTCTCATATTTATGCTAAATAAACTTCTGAGTCTTGTATCTGGTACGTGTAAAGCTGATAACCCGGATTCGCTCGTAAATCAAGAGCTGTTACTACCTGGATACCTCATACAAAACATCCTTCAAGAAAAAATAGCTGAAGCTCTGAATCGCATAAAAGACGAGTTGAAGCACGTAGATATCGTCGGCGATAGCACGAGTATCTCAAAGAAAGTTGAAGCATCCATCATGACTGCGATGAAGCGAATAGACATCGGTCGCCAGATGGAATACTTTCTAGCAACTGGGAATCTTGTTAGCAAGTCAGGCCTGGGATTGAGCCAGACTTCTGGATTTACCATTGTTGCCGAAAAACTCAACTACCTAAGGTACATTTCACACTTCCGATCGGTGCACCGCGGGGCATATTTTGCTGAACTACGAACCACCACAGTGAGAAAACTTTTGCCAGAATCTTGGGGCTTCCTTTGCCCAGTTCATACACCAGATGGTTCACCGTGTGGACTGTTGACGCACTTGAGTTCATCATGTCGGATCACCACGTGCTCGTGTCGCCCACAGCTTTCACGGCGTGCAGTATACGAAATAGTGTGCGATATCATCGCTCAGTGCTGTCAACTAGTGAGACTTGAAAATTTCAGAAGCCAGCTAGCCAGCGCTACACCAATCATGCTTGACGGTGTTCTTCTTGGATACATTCAGCGTAGTGCAGTCACTACTGTTATTGAAACTCTTCGTCTCAGAAAAGTAACAGATCCTTCCAGGTTGATTTCTACACTGGAGATCGCGAGCATGATGCCTTCAGATATGTCGACATCATACTCATGTATTGCTATGTTTTCAACTGGATCGCGTCTGATGCGGCCAGTCTTGAATACACAGTTGAATGATGTCGAGCTGATTGGAACAATGGAACAAGATTCAATTTACATTCAAGGTTCAGATAATAAAGCGATGAACAATGGTTCCCACAGAGAGCTAAACCCTGGAAATGTACTGAGCGCTGTAGCAAGTCTTACACCATGGTCTGACTTCAATCAAAGTCCAAGAAACATGTACCAATGCCAGATGGCGAAGCAAACCATGGGATTTCCCCTCCATTCTTTTCACGTTCGATCAGACACGAAACTCTATCGATTACATACACCTCAGAGGCCGATCTCATTAACATCTACGTATGATTTATACGATGTCGATTCATATCCACTCGGCACGAACGCAGTTGTCGCTGTGTTATCACATACCGGATATGACATGGAGGATGCAATGATTGTCAACAAGTCTGCCGTAGATCGAGGGTTTGCGCACGCAACATTGTACAAAACTGAAACATTGCAATTGAGCAGCGCAGACGTGTTGAGACGTCCCCATACAGGGCGAACATCAACTTACAACATTGTGGACAATGATGGACTTCCTTCCGTTGGCCAAAGGGTGTCAAAAGAATCTGTCGTATGTGCGACAACTGACGCTATTTCGCACCGGACGAAAGAAACAAAGTACAAGAATATTGATGAGAGCGTTGTCGACAAGATTAAACGAATGGCGACCACGAGAACTAATGGTGAACGGGTTTGTATCACTTACAGATATAATCGTAACCCAGTCATTGGTGACAAGTTCAGTAGTCGGCATGGTCAGAAGGGTGTTCTTAGCTTTCTCTGGCCCGATGAGGATCTCCCTTATATCGAGAATACCGGTATAAGGCCAGATATCCTTATCAATCCGCACGCTTTCCCCTCACGAATGACGATAGGAATGCTTGTTGAAAGCATGGCGTCTAAAGGAGGTGCCCTAGTTGGGAAGTACATAGACTCGACCCCTTTCAACCAGGGTCAGCCACTTGACAAGTATGGCAGGACACTTCGTGAGTTAGGATACAACCATACAGGCTCAGAAACCATGGTGAATGGGATCACCGGCGAAAGATTTGACGTTGATATCTACGTCGGGCTTGTTTATTACCAACGACTACGCCATATGGTGAGCGATAAGTTCCAGGTGAGATCAACAGGCCCATCAAACCCACTAACGAAACAGCCAATAAAGGGTCGTAAAGCTGGTGGTGGTGTTCGTTTTGGAGAGATGGAGCGAGACTCGCTGCTTGCCCACGGTGCAGCGGCTCTGCTTCGTGATAGACTCCATTTGTCATCAGATACGCATATTTCGAGGCTGTGCTGTCAATGTGGTAGTTTGATATCTGTCATCAGTCGCTCTGCTATAAAGGAGCTATCTGTGCATGGTTCAACTATTCAACAATGTCGAGTGTGTCAGACAAGTTCTAATGTGACCGCATTAACGGTGCCTTACGTCTTCAAATACCTGATATCTGAGCTAGCTGCAATGAACATACGTGTTGATGTTTGTACAGCATGCGAGTAGTTGGATCGGTGAAAGAAACATTGCAACAAGGCTGGAGTGTAATTTAATTCATACATTAGGAACTACCTATAAGGACTCACAATCAACTATGAAGTCGAAAAGGCTCATAATAGTGACATGAACCACTTATTGCGTGATAGAACCTCGGTAGCACCGCAGTACACAATCGACCGAGTGCGCGTCATTGATCCCAGCATGTGCCTCAATCTGCGCTCATCATTTACAGAACACAAAGTTATCGCTGTACCCTTTGCTCCAACTCGAGCGGTCCGTCCAACTCGATGTACATACGTTTCTACTTGTGTAGGTGAGTCGTACAAAATTACCATTCTAATATTCTTCAAATGCAAACCACGGGCGGCAGCATCAGAAGCTATCAGCAATTTGGATTTTTCATCGCAGAAAGCTTCCAGAGCGTTACGTCGCTCTGTTTTGGATGAGACACCAGTGAAGCTGACTGGAGACAAGTGTGCAAACATCCTTTCGCATGCACTGAAGATGTCCAAAGAAGTTGAGATCGAGGACGCAATTACCAAAGTTGGCTCATTAAAGTTGGCAAGTATAGCTGCCAGTACATTCATTCTTTGTTTGCTTGGGGTAATTAAACACACTTCCGTGAGTGTTGCCGGTAAACAAATCGCATTAGTTTCATCAGGGTCGTGAATCAAAAGAGGAGCGTGCATTCGAAGTAGACGTGTTTCCAATTTGTCTGCAGAGAAAGTAGCAGAAATCAACAACAAGCGTAATAACGCCATGTTGCGTTCACCGGCCGTGAAGCGGCAAGCTGTTTTTGTTAGACTTGTAGATTCTTTGAGACTTGAAAGCCAACCTTGGTGGTTCTGATAAAACAACTTATCAGCCTCATCGATGATGCATAAACAAACAGAACTCGACGGTCTTCGTAGGGTCCACTCGAAGACTTGGCTTGGCGTTAGAATAACTATGTCCGGCGTTTTCGTGACTCGCTTCATTGACATCGTCTGACTCCATGACTGGCCCATCGATCTTCTCCGTCGGGACGCTGCCTTCGAGCTCGAAGCATGCTCTTTAAATGCAGTGCCACGGGTCACTAAGCACTTTTGTACACTTTTTGCGAGTTCGTGGAACTCGCTCGCCACTTGCTCTGCCAACTCGCGATTCGGTACCAGTACGAGCACTTCGATAGCATGAGAGCATGTGTATTTCGATAATATATTCAACGTTGGAAGAATGTACGCGAGGGTCTTGCCTTTTCCGGTGCTCGCCTTGAGCTGGAAGTCGCGTTCGAGTATCCCTCGGTGGCAGGCACGCCAAGAAACCAGTTGGATCTGGGTCAACTCCTTGATTCCTTTAGAGACCAGTGCCTTAAGCAATCGCTTATCGATACCTCGAACACGTTTTTCCATCCTTCATATCGAACAAGTTGTTGTCGCGGGGCGCTTGATGCCGACAGGCACACACACACGGGAGAGGGAGAGAGAGAGAAAGAGAGAGAGAGAGAGAAGGACGGGGATTTAATCCCATCTCGACGAGGCTGTGACACGCACCATTAGTCCAACGGTTAGGATATGAGCCTTCCAAGCTCGAGACCCGGGTTCGACTCCCGGATGGTGCAGTTTTACACTTTCGCTTTTTTTTCGTCTGGTGCACGGAAGATTTACACTTTCGCTTTTTTTTCGTCTGGTGCACGGAAGATTTACACTTTCGCTTTTTTTTCGTCTGGTGCACGGAAGATTTACACTTTCGCTTTTTTTTCGTCTGGACGTGGGTGTAGGCGGCCATTTTAAGCCGTATAGACGACGCGCGAAATACCAACTGTACGGCAGTCAAACAGCCACAGAGGTGAACTGTGCGAAGAGCGGACGAGTGACACACAACTTTTGAAGAAGAGGATATCAATTTGGCTTCAGTGGGACATAAGCTACCATATGAAATTCTTGTTTCAATGCGCCGGCGCCGCTGCACGCTGTACTGGTACCTCACTAGTTCTAGCAACAACAAGATGCTTACTGCCAGGTGAGACTGAGATAGCCCATTGTCCATCAGACAGAATGATTGATGACACCCTAGGTCCTTTCAAAATTTATCGCGCGCTTCTATACACGGTAAAATATGCTGAAGCAGCCATGTTCAACATTCAACAGGCCACAGAAAACAGCGTTCCGAGTCGCACCACACACCGGAGTTTGGTCAAAACGGTCACTCAAGTTTTGTGTGTTCAATCACGTACGATGTTTACTGGACAGAGTTACTGTACTAAAATTAAACAAGGTATCTGTAATGCTATTATCGACGAATCGGAGAGCTTCGCGACTTTTCGCCTTTTATGAAAGATTCCTCCCCATACTGCACGGATATTTGTACACAAAAGTTGTGTAAGTTTGATTGATATTTGTACAGTTGTTCCAACTAAAGCTGCGGCTTATAGACGTGTTCCCTTTTCAAAGAAACTAGGAAGGAATGTCGAGGTTCGTTGTTGGCATGATGACGTTTGTTTGTGACTGATATCGTCAGGGATTGTGGATAGCGCAGCACGAGTGGGGCGCAGATAAGCTAGCGCATATGTTACGAGACCTTCAGGGATTCTATCTAAAGGTGTTTCTATGTACCTTACATGTCCATCAATCTAAACGGACAGTAGGTTGCTCAAGTTTTTGCTGCGAAGCAAGATATGCTACCCCGCCAGTATACAGAGAGGATAGCATTTGTGTTTGAAGAATGTGAGCCCATGGACCGTTCTACAGTTGACCGTATAGTTAGAAACTGCCTGAATCATGACGTCTACGAAGCTTTGGAGATTACTGATAAGCCTATAGCATGTGCGACGATCGCACAAGTCCATCGTGTAGCGATTAAAGGTTCAGATGCACCTTACGTTATCAAAATTCAGCGAGATGATAGCCTCAGACTTATGGAACTCGATATGGCGAACATGCTTCTAGTATCTAAGGTGCTAGATAGATGCGGTCTAGAGTTACCTTTCGATCACATAAGTGTTCTACTCGAGTATCAGAAACAGGTAAGATATAACATCATAAAATGATCACTTCTACATGCGCAAACAGATCCCACGTGAATTTGATTTTCATAGAGAAAGAGCAATGATGGAATTCATTGGTTCGTCAATCGGTCGCAATTTCAAAGACGTTTACGTTCCGACCGTCTTATCGGCCGCTAGTTCGAGTAAGACAATAACCATGACGTATATGCAAGGTGTAAGCCTAGCAAAATTCATACAGGACAGGTCAAGCATCCAAAGAACTAGTCTCTCTACCTTTGCATACAACCTTATCGCTGTGTTTGGATATCAAATTTTTGAGATTGGTACGTTTCACAGCGATCCTCACCCAGGAAATATATTGCTTCAAGAAAATGGCTCATTCACGCTGTTGGACTTTGGACAAGTCAAAGTCTTGAGTGATAACGTGCGCATTGGTATGGCGCAGCTCGTTGTGGCACTCAGTTATGATTCAAGCTATGTAAGCGACTGTTTCAAGCATCTGGGCCTCAAAGTTGAAGGCGCCACTGAGAACTTGATAGAAATAGTTGCCTATGTCATTTTTGACACCAGGATGGATATTCCAGAGGCGAATATGAATCCGTTTGATGACAGTATTCCGCACGAAATGCGCTCGATAAAAATTTCCACGATCCCACAGGAAGTGTTCATGTTGATTAGAATAATCGCTCTACTACGAGGAATACTTAGTTCAATTGGTATCGACATACACTCTAGGGAAATATGGCTTCCTTACGCTCAGTCTTTTTTGAATCGGCGTAAAATCAGAACATTAGCCAAAAAAAACTCTTCAGAGAAAGTGGCACAGAAGCGGTTTACACAAAACCATGGAGGTATGGAGCAGATCGCACGGTGGATGGCGCAGCAAGGTGTGCGAACTAGCAAAGAACGCTTGAAGCATCTAGCTCTCGCAAACATTTGGTCAATGAAAGATTTTGCCGAATTCTTGAGTACTGGCAATGATGATCAAATCCACCGAGTCCTTAGAGGATTTTCACTCGACGAGAGAGACACAATACGACGAAACATGGTCAAGTGGCCTGCAACGTAGTTATTAGTGCCATCTGAGTTCGAAAATCCTATCATGTGATAACTGATGGCTGTTCATAGCTCCTTTCCGGATCCGGTATGGTCAATTCTATTCAGATTCTTGATAACGACTGCAATCCTATTATTCTAAAGCACGTTTCGAGCGTAGACAACGCAAGTCGGCATGTCAGAACACGGTTTATCCCTTCACTACCACCAAATATTTTGCACTCAGCGTAGAAGTTGTTGAAGAGTACACATAAGGTGTACGCATAGTCACAAATCTTCGATGGCATCAGCTCGTTTATCATATTATCAAGTGTGTCATCGAATTTCAGCAAGTGTAACAGCAAAGCCCGCTCTTGAGGAGTCTTGAACTTGATTTCGTCGACGTTTTCAGTGTCTATCCCAACATCTGTGTCATTAGCGCGCTGTATGATAGATTTCATTCGCACTATAGTGTACTGCAAATATACTGCTGTATTACCCTTCATGTCTAGCATCCGTTCAAACGAGAATGTGTAGTTGGTACTCAAGTTGTTCCGAAGATCAGCGTACTTGACTGCTCCTACACCAAGGTTCAGTGCGGCTGACTCTAAATTTTCGCCCTGAGAATCAACTTCTCGCGATAGAAATTGCTGTAGAGAACGATTTTTCGCTTCCATCAAGAGGTCTTTTAGCTTGACTGTTTCGCCAGAGCGCGTGCGAAGACGTTTTCCATCCTCACCAGTGACAAGACCAAAACCAACGTGGTCTACGCGCTTACCGTTATCTAACCAGCCTGCACGTCGTCCAGCATCAAATATAGCATCGAAATGAGACTTTTGGCTCGTGTCAGTAACATAAATGATCCAGTCAGCATTTTCCACTTGAGTTCGATGATAAAGAGCTGCCAAATCGGTTGACGCATAGTTGAACCCTCCATCACTCTTGCGGCAGATAAGAGGAACGGAAGAACCATCTCTAAAGATACAAAGAGCACCATTATCGGTCTCTGCAATATTCTTGGAGACAAGCTCATCCAAAACATGTTTTATGATCGTGTTGTAGTAGCTCTCCCCTCGTTCTTCAAGTTCAACGTCAAGCATGTCGTAAATTTTGTCAAATTCTGCCCTGCTCGCCTCACAGATACGCTTCCACGTATTAAAAGTTTCTTCATCGTAAGATTGTAGTTTCGTCACCATATTTTGCGCATGTAGTTTGAATTCGGCGTCCTCATCAAAACGTACTTTTGCTCTCTTATAGAAAGACTGAAGGTCGGAGAGCTCATGGGTGCCTTCCTCACCCATCTCTGACATATAAGCGATGAGCATGCCAAATTGAGTTCCCCAGTCACCGACGTGATTGAGTCGCAATACTTCAAATCCTCGATACTCAAGTGCTCGACAGAGTGAGTCACCTATGATGGTACTTCTCAGGTGTCCAACGTGCATCTCTTTGGCAATATTCGGAGATGAGAAGTCCACAACGACCTTTTTATTCTTCACAGCTTGAGCGCGGGGTGTGTATTTCAACAATCTCATCGATTTTTTGGAGATGAACGTATCAGAAACGTAAAAGTTGATAAACCCTGGGCCCGCAACATCAACGTGATCTATGACGTCATCAAGTTCCAGTGTTCCGGCGATATACTGTGCCAGCTCTCGCGGATTCTTTGCTTGCTCGTGCTCACTGCCTATATTTGCGAAAATTGACATGACACCATTATACTGATAGTCACCAAAAGTAGCCTTCGTCGACTCAACAACATACACGTCAGCTTCAGAACCGGGACATGCCCTTCCTACACCAACGCGTAGGAGTGCATTTATTGTTTTCTTCAGACTGAGCGCTGGGCGACGGCTGTCAGCACTGAGAAGACAAGATGCACTCTCTGTACCGTCCGGTAAAGATGTAGAACCATCACCTGTCGATATAGCCTTTGCAACTCGGCGAGACAGTGCCCCAAGTCGAGTAAGTGCCCCACGCCTCGCAACCGCGTGCTTCGTGCCTGGGTGAAGTCGATAAGCTGGTCGAAGCATCTCCACTGGCTCCTGATCACACGCGTTGGTTCTGCACGTTTCAATATTCAGGACAGACGTTCGAAAGTTGCCGCACTTCAAAGCGCACAGCTAAAAGTAGAGCACACCCGTGTGGGTGCACTTACCACGCCTCAGCCCAGCGCCGCTGAATTTCCAGTCATCAGGAATTAGTGCTCATTTCAGAGCGGCGCTGTCATAAAAAGTAGTGTCATAAATGGGTTACCTTCCGCGCGCCGGCGAGATTCTCAACGCGAGAAAGATAGCATAGATATGATAGTTTATAGTGAAATGAAAATGAAAATACTTGAGTGAACACAAGAGCATTCAGATTGTTGTCAATTCGGTATCGAAAAACTTTTGGCTTGAGGTAGCAGAAAAAAGGCGGCGAGACGCACACTTGCCAGCGCTACACGACGCACGGAACCATGCGTGCGTTTTCGCTCGCGGCGATCCGCGAAATCTTCGGTGAAGATGCATACATGGTTTGCACTCACTTGAGAAACGCGAGCGGCAGAACGCTTCCACATCTCTCTCTTCTTTCAAAACTATCACATGACCGCTGCGCCCGGATTCTGTACACCTTACTCCGCCACGGCCGTATTGCGTACAAGTGGCGTAGAAGTGCTCCACAACATGGCGAAGAAATCGTCTACTACCTATTGCCGAAAAATGCATTACGTACGTCAGAAATGACACGTAATGTCAAATTCATACGCTCGAAGCTAGGGCACTTCACCGCGCGCATATTTTGCTGCCTCGTACTTCACGGTCATCTGACTTCGGTTCAAGTCGAAAACATCATGCGGAAATATGCTTCATCGGTGGGGCATCGTGAGTCGGTAATCAAAGCAATCTCACAGCTCAAAGCTACAGGTATGATAGAACCAGGGCTGTGTAACGAAGACGAAACTGAGGCAGCACGACGAGAACCGCCGAGCAGCAGTAAATCTGCCAATTTCTGGAAGCCCAGTATCTCAAACGTGAACAAGGCAGTTCGTGACGAACGCGCGTTCAACTCCTTGCTTGAAACTTTGAGTGAAATAAGTAGACATGTGCTACATGTACTACGAGAGAAAGAGAACTCTCAAACGTCTGAACCACTAAGCAAATCCGAGTTGGTCAGGACAGTCAGGCAAAGACACAAGATATCCGAAGAAAGTATTTTACAGACGATTTCTTTTCTCGTTCACCGCTCAGTTCTACTGGAACATGTTCTCCTGGATGGTAGAGTTATACTACACGTGAACAAGAACCATCTGACACACATCGCACAAATACAAGTCGCTGAAACGACCATCAAAGAAAGGTTCGGGGTGGTAGCTTGCCGAATATTCCGTCTGCTGGTAAACACTCCGCAACTGGAACAGAAGCAGGTATCAGAAATGGCCATGGTGCCGCTGAAGGATTGCCGTGAGATCCTCGGTAAACTTTTGAAACATGAATACGTGCGAATGCAAGAGGTTGCGCGAACAGCAGATCATGCTCCCTCAAGAACTAGCTATTTATGGAAGGTTGACATTCCCTCTGTATTGTCAAAAATCGCTCTTGAGATCGAGATAGCCGCTGATAATTTGAACATGCGTTTTTCTTACGAGGAACTGGGGATGCTCCCCTGGCAATACCTTTTAAGTGGTAACAAGCACGCTAGTGATATCATCCCTTTCGGCGGAAGCACACCAGCACACCAAAACGGTCGCTCGAAAGCGCTACTCGAGTTAGAGATTTTTCGTCTAGGGGAGACTCAGTTAGCTTTTTGTTCGTAGCGATTACAGTGTAGGTGTTCGGATGGTGAGACGATCTAGGACACATCGACTCAAGAAACTTGTTTGGCGAGCTCGTTTGCTTTCGCTACGGCTTCGTTCATGTCTCCCACCATGTAGAAAGCCATTTCTGGGAGCTCATCGTAGTTGCCGTTAATGAGTCCTTTGAATCCAGAGATGGTATCTTTCAAATCGACGTACTTTCCGGGGCTTCCTGTGAAAACTTCAGCGACGTGGAAAGGCTGAGACAAGAAGCGTTGGACTTTTCTGGCACGCGACACAGTGAGTTTATCATCTTCGGACAACTCGTCCATACCGAGGATGGCGATAATATCTTGAAGGTTTTTGTAGTCTTGCAAAATTTTTTGGACGCCTCGGGCGGTGGTGTAGTGCTCATCGCCAAGTGCTAAAGGAGATAGCATTCTCGAGGTGGAATCAAGAGGGTCAACAGCAGGGTAGATGCCGATTTCTGCGATTGAACGGGAGAGCACAGTCGTCGCATCAAGGTGTGCGAACGTTGTGGCTGGTGCAGGATCAGTAAGGTCGTCCGCCGGGACATAGATGGCCTGCACTGATGTAATAGAACCCTTAGTGGTAGTCGTAATTCGCTCCTGAAGACCACCGAGATCAGTGGCAAGGGTCGGCTGATAGCCTACGGCCGAAGGGATGCGGCCAAGTAAAGCGGATACTTCAGAGTTTGCTTGCGTGAAGCGGAAAATGTTGTCAACGAAGAAGAGCACGTCTTGCCCTTCGAAGTCCCGAAAGTACTCAGCAACCGTCAAGCCTGTCAGGCCGACTCTAGCTCTGGCGCCCGGTGGTTCATTCATTTGGCCATAGACCAATGTACATTTAGAATCCTTGGCTTGATCTCCAAGTTTAATCACACCACCTTCGATCATCTCGTGGTAAAGATCGTTGCCCTCACGAGTGCGCTCTCCGACCCCTGCAAACACAGAGAAACCACCTGCATATCAAACGTCAGAGCGCGAGAAGATCATCAATTGAACCGAACCTACCGTGACCTTTCGCAATGTTGTTGATAAGCTCCATGATAAACACGGTCTTGCCGACGCCAGCACCGCCAAAAAGACCGATCTTACCACCTTTCTGGTAAGGTGCCAGCAAATCAACTACCTAACATAGAATATAAGTCTTGAACCCGAGAGCGAACGTTTTGCTTAAAATACCTTGATACCAGTGACAAGCATCTCCATCTCCGTGCTTTGGTCTACGAATGGCGGGGCCTCGCGATGGATCGCAAGAGTAGAATCAGTGGCTGTGAAGGAGGCACAGGTGGTAGTTGTCAGTATCTGCTAGGGTTTGTTACCGAGTCGTGAGGCGCTGAGCGGTCGAATTTCTCAAGTAGAGCAGTACGAAAAAAGTAACGCACTAATTGGTCCACATTCGTCGATAGGTTCACCGATCACATTCATGATACGACCTAGCGTCGCTCGTCCAACGGGAATCTAAGTTCGACGGTAAGAAGTTCGTGTGGTTAGTCAGTTGTTCACCGAAGAACGCGCGAGTGTAAACGATTTCGAAGGGTAGCGTCGCTCGCAAACTAAATGTTACCTGGATTGGAGTGCCGGTGTTCGTTACTGGCTGACCGCGCACAAGACCTTCCGTAGTATCCATAGCGATTGTACGGACGGTGTTTTCTCCGAGGTGTTGTGCTACTTCAAGTACAAGTCGAATTTCGTGACCTTGTACTTCGAGCGCACTCAAAATGGGAGGTAATTCTCCGTCAAATTGTACATCGACGACTGCACCGATAACTTGAGTAACCGCTCCAGACGTAGGGTTGGTTGCGAGCCCCCTGTTGGACACGGCGAGGACGTTGCCGATCGGGCGTCTGGTTGCTCGGACGTCAACACCGAAGGATTTCGGCGCTACAGGCACCTTTGCGTGCGTGGCGCAAAATCCATTCCGCAGAAATTTTCCGAGTCGCAGCGATCTGCGCATTGTCATGTTGGGCTGTTCGGCGCGCGCGAAACGTTGTGAAGCAGACCGCTTCGTCTGATCGCTACAATTCGCGTACGAGGTCTTTCTTAGCAGGTGAGAGATCAAAAAATAGTAGGTACTACCGGTACTTAGTACTACGAGTACGAGTAGTACTATAACAATATGATAGTATTCAGACCGATAAGATGATGCGCGAAGACAATCTTTTTTAATCATAATCAGGGTGATTTATGTTAATAACAAGCCACTTTCATAACTTTTAGAGCAGAGTTATGAAAAAAATGGGGGTAGTTCAAAATCATACTGTAGCAAGGTTTTTTCTGATAAAAGTTATGAGAATGACATTAAAATCCTCCCCGGGTCCGAGTTATGAAGAGTTGTCCGTTTCTTCAATCCTTGAGTTAATTTTGATGGGTTCGAGTTATGCCCAAGTTATGATTCTGCTGTTACTCATATGACGCATAGTTCGGACAAGTGGAAGTGAACGGAATCGAGTACGATTGGGATCACCGTTCATGACTCGTCAACGCACCCGCTTTGTGACGAAGTGAAGAGAATAAACTGTTGGTCATTTTCGCCTAGCTCGGGTCTTAAAGTTATGAGGCGCTAGGTGGTGGCAGCTATTTCTGCCGCTCTGAGGTCGGAGTGACCTATCCCAACGATCATGTTCATCTGTTTCGGTCCGTTTTGTTTATCCCCTTGGTCTGTTCTCGTACTTCTTGCCACACTTACGAGACGTCACTGGTTGATGTTGCAGCGCGTCACAAGGCGAATGTCTTGCTTGAGCTCTCACTCGACCTTGGACTGCGGAAAATAGGGATAGCTTTTAGTATGCTGTGCTTTTGGATTACTTACTAGTGCCTTCGCGATCTTAGTGATGTTACGATGTTCGAAGATCAACAACTACACATGACACGTTGTCTTGCGTTCGGCTCCGTAACGCACGCTCTACCAGGCTTACAGCAACTTCATGCATTGTACAACCCGTTTGCTGCTTCACCATGCTGCGAACATAAGTGATAGCTTGAGCACTATTCATGACATCCCACAGGCCATCAGTGGCTATTATTAGGAAGTCATCGTCAATCAAGCGTGGACATATTTTGACTGATGGCAGTGCTATTATGGGAGGATTTTGAAGTGAACACGACTCAGGCGCGCAAGTTGCTTGTAATTCTTCCAGCAACTCCTGCCGGCCACCTTTGAATTCATAGTCTCCAAAAGCTCTAGATACAGCCAAGATACCACACACACGCATCTGAGATGTCCAGCCACCACATTCGCTTATTCTTTTTATCTCAGCCCTGCCTGTCTTTGACGAGCCGACTGGACGATGGTCACTACTGATATCTATAGTCTTCCCCTTCCTACCCAACACGGCTCGACTGTCCCCTACATTAGCTGTGATTATGTGACTACTACTGACGAAACAAGTCGTCGCTGTGCTACCGCTCCAGCACTCTGGATCGCCAAGCGATCCGAGGTGATCGAGTAAAGCACTATCCGCCAGCTGATATGCCTTCGCCATAGTATTGTCGTCGTCTACAGTGTAATCATCTTTCACTCGCTCCTTGGACGCCCACGCACACAAATGAATCGCAGGCTCTTCAGTAAATCGAATGAGATTATCTTTCAAGTAAGCTGAACTCGCCGCACCGCCGTGGCCATCAAACACCCCTAGGTAGAGTAGTTCACCTCGTCTAAGACGACGTGCGCACCACGCATCTTCCATCTCCTCGCGCGGTCCTTCCGAATCGTATCCTCCCCACTCGATTCGAGAAGTTCCTTCACTTACGATGTCGTCACGATTGGACACTATTGGAACTTTCTCTCCCACCTGATATTTTTTCTTCCAACTGTAGTACGCAATAGGCAGAGCTAAAGCACATAAACCTAGTAGAGTCAAGTCTGTATGTCCCGAGCTGTCTCCGAGATTCTCATACTGAAATGGAATAGAGGCGGGCGATACTTGAGATCGAAACTTAGGTTTTACACATGATCTCGTGCCTCGAGCCAATCGATGAGTAGAACGAGAGGCCTTGAGCAGAGGAGGCACCGTTGCCACTGTCAGCAGCATATTGCTCAGACTCGATACTAAAGGAGTATTCCCGGAAGAATTATCACCGTTTTTCAAGATAACACACTTTGTGCTCGTGCTCCGAATGCAACACGTCAGCAATGATGTATCAGCTGTGGCCGATGGCTTCTGTGGCACGTATCGACGGGTCCTGCGCGAACGCTGCAGCAGCTGCCAAACATATGGGTTGGTAGTTTCTCGGCACTACCGGGTTTTCCGGTGATACTGCGACATATCAATGATAACTCACATGCCAGTACAATACGTGAAAAACGAACACCACGTGCGACGAACCTGTGGACGCGACCGTTTATTAAAAATGTAACCAATGGATCCATACTGATAGCCACTACGTACAGTAAGTACGGTGCTGCTTAGTAGTAACGTAATTTTAATTTTTATTACCAATTTGTGATCGCAAACATATATAATCGAATGAGTATTGATATCAATGTGAACCCTATCATGTCCACGGACGCAGGATACGAGTACAACTCGAGTGCCCGACATACGTTCGGCGACTTCCTTTGTCTCTCGATCGTCGGCGTGAGCAAATCCAAAAATAGCGCGGCGCTGGACGCGCACAAGTTCATCATGGGTGATTCGAGGTATTTTGACTCGCGCCGTAAGGGTATGCTGCAACAAGTTCGGTAAATATAATCTCAGACTAAGACAGGCGAAATTGTCGAGTGGAGAACTGAGCTCAAGAGCACGGAGCTTTCTGTACAAAAGCAAACCTTGAAGCGAGGTGAGTTGTGAGTAGATCGAGCTGCCCAAGTATAACATCCTATTACGTAGTCATCGCGGCTATGACCGTTGGCAAAGATGTCTCAACACTGTTCCCAGACGTGATTCAGTGCATGCAAACACCCAGCCTCGAGCTGAAAAAACTAGTGTACCTATACCTGATTAACTATGCAAAATCCAAGCCAGAACTCGCAATTCTAGCTGTCAACACTTTCATCAAGGTAATCTTTTAGTTTCTGCGATGAATTTACTTACAGAACCCCCAGGATGCCCAAGACCCAAACCCACTTGTCCGCGCCCTTGCAGTCAGGACGATGGGCTGCATTCGTGTGGAACGTATAACCGAGTATTTGTGTGATCCATTGCAATTAGCATTAACAGTAAGCTTGCGAACATGCTCGCTGAACTAGTTCGTATTGACTATCGATGTAGGACGATGATCCATATGTACGAAAGACCGCTGTCATCTGCGTTGCAAAGCTATTTGATATCGATCAAGAATTGGTTGAGAATCGGTATGACATACGTACTGTCGCAAATTCTTTGTCATTTCTAACTTCGCAAAAGCGGTTTCATCGATTCTCTACTTGATGTTGTGCACAATGAAACGAACCCAACTGTACTTTCAAACGCTGCCGCATCTCTACTGGAGATTTCCCAAAAGAGTGCAACAATAACGTTCCAAGTCACGGATCAAGTGATGAAAAGACTAATAACTACTCTTCCAGACTGTACCGAGTACGTCTTGAAAGCAAAATATATCCTTCTTCGCTAACACTCTTGCAGGTGGGGCCAAGTGTATATTCTTGAGGCTCTTCAGTTATATGTCGCACCTTCACAACTTGAAGCCGAGGCGTTGGTAGAACGCGTTAGCGCACATCTCCAACACTCAAACGGCGCTGTCGTTTTGACTGCTATACGTTTACTTATGAAGCAGTTTGAGGTAAAGCTGCATCAAAATGTTTTGCTCTCTTTTTTGACTGCAACAAAAACACATAGTTTGTTTCCGCGGGGCTTCAAAGTACTTTGAAAGCCCAAATCGCATCTTCTTTGGTCACTTTACTTGGATCTGAATCTGAGGTTCAGTTTGTAGCATTACGGGAGATTTTGCGGATACTACCGATGTGCCAAGAGGCACTTGAAAGGCATCTTCAGGTGATGAAATTGTCCCAAACAACACGTTGGCTCTTACATCACTGCAGGTTTTCTTTTGCAAATACAATGACCCGTATTTCATCAAACATGCTAAGTTAAATGTCATTCTCCAACTCATGTCAGTGGACACTGTGCATCAAGTCTTGACAGAGCTGAAAGAGTATTCTTCTGAGGTTGACCTCGACTTCGCGCGTCAGTCAATTAAAGCACTTGGTCGGTGTGCCATTGAATTTGAAATCGTAGCGGAAGATACGGTTGCACTCTTAGTCGAATTGATTCATAGTAGGGTAAATTACATTGTGCAGGAAGCAATAGTGATCATGAAGGATATCGTCAGGCAGTATCCAAATCGCTTTGAGCACACAATACCTATTCTCTGCGCCGCACTTTCTGTACTGGATAGACCAGAAGCGAAAGCATCACTAATATGGATGGTCGGCGAGTACGCAGAACGGATTGAGAATGCAACATTCCTCTTGAAAGATTTTTGTGATACGTTCGAAGACGAGTCTGATGTTGTACAACTACAAATATTGACTTCGTCTGTCAAGACGTTCCTGAAGCACCAAGATGCCAACACACAAAGAATAGTGCAACGAGTGCTCCATAGCGCATCGTCTTCAGAAAGTCCAGATTTGAGAGACAGGGCATTGATTTACTGGAGGCTTCTTAGCTCGGGTACGGCGGTAGCAGGTGATGTTATTAGTCCGTAGTACTTGTAGATCGTTATCGACTCTGAGACGTCTGGAGACGGACGACGATACAAGGATATATTTCAATGCAACTTCTCACATGTTACGAATTCGCGCCTCGAAACTTTCGAGGATAAGCGGCGACCTGTTACTCGTGCACGACGAGACGCAATCGGTGGCATAGCTCAGTTGGGAGAGCGTTAGACTGAAGATCTAAAGGTCCCGCGTTCGATCCGCGGTGCCGCCAATCTGGCGGAACACTTTTATTTTAGCGACCTGCAGACGTACATTTGACGACGATATGACGTTTCTACTGGATAATACGTATTCGCAACTGAATAATTTAGAACGAACGAACGCTGCAGTATCGACGACTGATGCAGGGCTAGATCTCCAGTCGTGTGATCACTGCTCACCGCTACACGCGCGTGACGTGAATCGAGCGTGCACATCGATGTGGAACGATGAACAATGCGTACCAGGCTTCTCGTTCGATAGAGCAGATACTAGCAACAAACTACGAGCGACGAAGACCGGTACTACAATCTGTGGGGTAGTCTTTTCAACCGGTGTAGTTCTCGGCGCTGATACGCGCTCAACGAATGGAGAAACGGTTGCTGACAAAAACTGCCAGAAAATACATTACTTAGCCCCCAATGTTTACTGCTGCGGTGCGGGCACCGCTGCAGATACTGAAAACGTAACAGGTGACAACTTTCTCTAGCGTCTTCACACTGCCCTTACAGCCACACAGCAACTGTTTCATCTGAACTCCTTCTTCACAGAGCGTTGACTGGTAGATCAAACAAAGTCATCACAACGTTGACAACTTTGAAGCAAAGGCTTTTCAAATATCAAGGGCATGTCGGCGCAGCTCTCGTCCTGGGTGGTTTTGATGGTTCAGGCCCACAACTACACTCTCTCTACCCACATGGCTCCTCTGATTCACTCCCATACGTGGCGATGGGGAGTGGATCGTTAGCTGCCATATCAATCCTAGAGAGTGAGTATCGCGAAGATATGGATGAGCACGAGGCAAGAGAGTTGGTGACTAAGGCCATCCTAGCTGGTGTGTTTAACGACCTTGGCTCTGGCTCGAATGTTGACTTATGTGTTATTTCCGACCAAGGAACTAAAATTGAAAGGAATATTAGAGTATACAACGAGCGATCATCGCAATCATTGTGCTCTCTCGAAGGTGAAAAACCGAAACTGAACAAAGGCAACGTGACGACTGCTACCTGTACAACTCTACCTTCAACATAAATGAATACTCAAGTAAACAAACGCCATAGGAACACGCGCTATCGAAACCATACTAGTAGTAGTGCGAGCTTACAATCCGACGTTGTAAATGATTACGAATCACCATGAAATCTAAAGTTTTTTACACAAAGCAGCTACAGACAGCTACACGAGACCACACACGACGTTGAGGAAGGTCGTAAAGTCAACTAGCGAATTCGAGCGAGAGACTATGTGTAGGATTCAACTTGAAGCCCTGCAAGGCATCTGAAGCAACAGCTGCCTGATCTGGACGCTCAAATTCGACGAGAGCTACTCCCGCACTTGACTCAGCTATTTTTGCTGACCTGAAACCAGGAAAATGCTCAAAAAGTACAACCAACATGTTTGCAGTGGTCGTGGTAGGTAATCCTCTAATGCGCAAAGTTTTGCACTCCGTAGATCTTGTGGCTTCTTCGACGCTCAACTGTCGAGTCGAGTGCACGCGTCTCTGCGAAGCCCTCTCACGCTCTTGGTTTTCTGCTTTCTTCAACTTGTAGTTTTCTGCTGCACGCGTCGCCACGGATCCATCACGGTTAGCTATCACATCAGACACGTTGTTTGACAGTGACAAGCGCTTGAAACCCACGTTAGACAGTTTCTTCGAACTGCGTTTGACAGACTCACCATAGGCTTGTTGTAGAAAGGAAACCCCTCCAGGATCTTCAGAGCTTTATTGGCCGCCGTTGGATCGTGGAATATTATCCACGCTTGTCCACGTAGCTTATAGGTCTTTGCTGACACGATTTCTATGACTTTGCCACACTGCGAGAAGACCGCGAAAAGCGCCGCTCTCAACTCTGCAGTTGGTCAGACAACCTACTTCTAAACAAAGGAAGTCTCACTCACCTTTCTGGCTCACTTTTTCGTTCAAATTTTGCACATAGATTGTGTGATGGTTCGCTTTAACCATATCCATCTAGTGCACCCACGAGGATACTGGCGTCGCCGTTCGAGGCACGAAAGTGAGTGGTAGCCTCCGTGGAGCCGCTTGCCGCCGCTCCTGAGCTCAAAAAGGTGGCCATGTTATGTGTCCGGGCGATGATCTCATAGGGCAGTGGTATGATTCTATATGCACTATCATCCTTTTTCTGGTCGCAATTTCTTTCGCCGCGAAATAGTTTACTGTGTCATCGATACCGGTACCAAACCCTACAGTAAGTACAAGTACTTGTACTACTAGGTAGTGTACTAGTAGTAGTCGTACCTAGTACAATTGTAGTGTGCCAGGCACTTAGGTCCCAAACAAGGTCCGAACTCGGAGAGCAACGCATCTGAGAGGAACGCGCCGGTCACTGCTCGAAGCCGCTCGTAAACTGACGGCAACACTGTGCGTACACGTAACGCGAGGTAGAGTAGAGTACCGAGAATCACTACGAGAGCAGTAGTAGAATCCGCAATAATGGCTTCGGTATGTGACGTTACATTTGCGTGCTCTGTCGCCTAAGCTTTCTCTAGAATTTCGAACTGTACCGACGCTCAACGATAGGCTTGGCGCTCACAGACGCGCTGGACGAGCTCGTCACTGGCGGAGATATAACACCGGTCTTGGCTATGAAGGTTTTGGCAGAGTTTGACAGAACTATGGCATCTGAGCTAAAACTCGTGGACTGCAAACTTGCTCTGAATGGAAAGTTGCATACTTATCGGTTCTGTGACAACGTTTGGACGTTCGTCCTGGAAGATGTTACAGCAAGAAGTATAGGAAGTAAAGGAGTGGAAGAACGATATGAGACAAAGTTGATGAAAATTGTCGCCTGTGATAGTAAACTTCTCGGAGATACATTAGTTACAGGCTCGTCCTGAGGGTCAGCACAGAGTGGTCGGGCATTGATTGCAGCATATACTGATACTCCTTTAATTTAGTTGAATTGATGGCCAAGAAGCGCGCCTGTAGCTGGAATAAGATAGATGCCCGACACCAGACCGTGTTCATACCGATACAACATACTGTCGCGTGATACTGTGTTTCAAAAGGGGCATCACAACTCAGCCAACCACCCTGACAGTTCAAAAGTTAAGCCAAATTTCTTCAACATTTCACCACCTACCGTTACCACATTTCTTGAATTGATTATGAATCTGGATGCTCGCCATACATCATCATCTGAATCTTTTATACCTAAGCAACGAAGAGCTTGTATGAACTCGCCAACCAATTCGATATCATCGGCTTCAATAACAACTGGTAAGAAGTATTTCAGGAATTGGCGTTCCTGTTTCCACTTTTCAGAAAGAAGAGCGAATCGACACCATGAGCTTCGTGTGAAAACGCGGTGAGTCACGAAGTAACATTTATTTCGAAAGTTGCTGGCGGAAACATATTTAAACTATGTTCATATTTAGCTCACAGTCCCGAACTAGTGAAAAGAAAAACGGACCTGGTCGCTCATTGCTCCAATACGCTCACAGAACTTGTCTACATCTCTGGGACTAGTACCAGGAACGTTCAGGCCATTTTCATGAAGAAAGAAGGACCAAATCAAGGCGGTGCTAAGCTGATCGTAGTTGATATGTTTTCTGGTTTTCGTATCCGATGATTCATCAAGGCCAAGATGTACTTGCAGGTCCCATCGACAAGCGCTATTTTGAATTTTCCTCCAAAGGCTGTCATGTTCCATTCCGAGCCTTCGAAGCACGTAGCAACCTTCATTGTAATATAAGAAATCTTCAATTGTGTCAATTGAAGGTATTTTTGCATTTCTTTCCCGCCAGATGGTTACAAACTTCAGAAGAAGTTGGTGGCACAAGTTCTTCACACAACCGTATGTGTTCTCTCTAAAAAAGTATAATGTAGCGAGAAGATCGCTTCCCCATACTTGTAAGAACGTGTCCCTTTTCATGCTTTCTCGTTCAATGAAGATGAGAGCTTCTGTAATTACTCTATTGATGTGGAAGGCTTCTCCAGGAATGAGTAATGACGAAGGAATCACATCTTTCCTAGAAAGAGTGATGGTGTAGTTCTCATAGTAGTCAGAATGCAGAGAATCTGAAGAAGCTTTAAGAACACTGGACACACACAGGTCGTCCCTGTTCCGAAAACTTGGAACGTTCCACACGACCATCCCCAAAGATTTTGTGTATAAGGGACATGGTAAATGTTGGCACAATTTTGCATGAGCAGCCATTTGCCTTAGAGAAATCAACATGTGTTTGAGGTCAAACAAGCACATGAAAGAAGCTTCATGCGCTTGTCTGAGTGCCAATAGCCGCGTGTTCATGAGCGCCACTAAATCAAAATAAGCTGCGGACGTTACGTCAATCAGGAGATTCTCGACACATTCCAGTTCATTCTTGTCGATGCAGATGTATGCAACTTGTAGTGCATCAAGTGCACATGATAGAAAAGCATGTGAAAACCAGTCGTCTGTAACTACATCCATAAACAGTGATACACAGACATCGAGCGTACCACGAATGGAAAATTTCAATATATATTGTGTGGCTGGGTGCATGCTTCCTTGATCTAGCCATTGATCAAAGTGTTTGAAATATGCATTGAGTTGTCCAGCATTAATAGCTTGCATTTTTTTCAGCAGTCGTTCCAGTATTTGCGAGTACTTAGACATTGCTCGCCCACAAATCACCAATACTAATGGTAGTGTTATGTGTCGTGTATCTCGAGTTTTTCTCTTCCTTCCGATCTCTAGAAGCTCGCTGCCACGTGTGTACGAATACCAAGTGTTCTTTCTTTTGGTGGCAGCAATAGAGTCACGAATCATACATCTCAGCAAATCGGATGCACAAACTCTGAATACCCTTGAAAGCGCCTTATACCACCTGGAACAGCAAGTCTCACTCAAACCATTGTTTAAATAGTTGTACAATCTCTGACCACTTATCACTTGAGTTATTGTCGACATGACTTGCTGCTCCATAAAGTCAAGGCATATTTGTTTTCCATCAGATTGTTTGAAAGGTATTATAAAGTGTGACTGCAATCGATCACATAGAGCGACTGTTGAGTTTTCTATTTCTGTAAAACGATCTTGTGCAAATTTTGAATTGCGCAATAGGCACTCGTTGATAGCAGACTGAAGCGGGATTATTTCAGAAGAGTCTGAGCGAGGATTCCACACAAAAAATTGAAATGCCAATTTGAAACGTTTATCGTCAATGGGCCAAAATGATGAAGACGGGAAAACATTGGACGTGAGCGATGCCTCAAAAATAGACCGAATTTCTGCTTCCTTCGCAAGCCTAACCTGATCGCAATGAATATTTGCATCTTCTGATGGTGTATCATCCAACACAACTGCGAAATAGCAATACTTGTTAGATTTATGGCATATACTTCTCAAGAAATGTGATGACTGCAAAATATTTCGAAGATCTCCATCCATCCTACGTTCATCACACACATGAATAATAGTGTGGCATTCATTTAGAATACTTCGACAGCCCGCTGTTTTAGTGCTTGATACGTTGAGCAGTTCAGTCAAAGCACAAGTGGCGAACGATACGCCATTTGCCGTCGGGCTATTAGAGGGAATCTCAATAATAATCTCCTTGACGATGCTCCATAAATCATTTTCTACCGTTGAAAATTGATGGACGAGATCTGACATTCTTGAGATGTCACGGTCTAGGTGAACATTGTGTACCCCACCGGCATCTGGTACATACTTCAACCACTTGCCCAAAAGAAACTCCCATGATGCCATGTTGCCATCGCTTGTGCAATGTACCGCGTCGGACGCTATTAGATTTTTTAATGCAATCACTCTTCGGGTGCAGCTTTTGCTGGCTTCGATTTCTGTGAAAAAAGTGGCGGCGTCTGCATCAGCACTGCCTGAGCGTGTAGACCTAACAAGGGCTTGTAAATGCATCTCCTAGATAGAGATGATGAATCTCAGTGAAGTGTTATCCTAAAAGTTTTACATTGACTTACCTCATTAACAACTCTGGCATTCGTGTTACTCAGCATCGAAAGTAAACGCTCGACCATGCCAACTGACTCAAAAAGAACACGCACTTTTGTATGGGTTCCAAACCGCACTTTATAGACAATATGTGTGTGTTTGACATCTTCAATGATAGGGAGTACACGCGGCACAGTTATGTCTTCCATTCCCTCTCTCGAAACACCATAACGAGCTAAAAGCTGTTGTATGTGATAGCTAGGAAGTTCTGTTAGTTGAACATGTCCATTGTAAAGGACGTATTGTGGCCCGTCACCCTCTACATCTCTCGAAAACTGTGAAGACAGGTACTCCGTTTGATATAGCCTGCATAGTGCATTTATTAGCTTTGCATTTTGCACGTAACTCCTGCCAATGACACTTATGGTAGAGCTGTGCTTCACGTTTTCACTCTCACACTCAAGGTTCCTAACGTCTGCAAGTACACGGTGCACGGGCCCTCGTTGGCTCGTTTCGTAGGATTGCTGTGTTTCTTGTGCCATTCTGGTTTCTAGATGCTCACGGAGCTCGCTTAAGAAATCACCTAGTTCCTCAACGCGAGAGTTAAAGACTTTAGGAGCTCGCGGGGTACAACCGTTGCAAGAGTCCGGCATTTCGCTATACGAACGAAACAGTAGAAACGCGAGTCTCTCGCATATACATATGTATATATCACATCAGACTTTCGATGTGAATCCTTGGAGGGACTATCCTAACCGACAATATAGGAAGCACCTTCGAGCCGGGAGCGACGTAACGCCTTTTCACCGCGCGGTCGAGCCCAACTGTGGTGACTACAGACTAGACTCTCGTCTTTAATTTTCTACTATCCTCCGGTTCAAAAGTAACTTGACAAACGCTCCGTTTTAGTCCGATGTTTGGTCTATGATCACGCCTAGTCCCGCGTTCGAAAGCTCTCACAAAATGCTGTCTAATCATCTCATTTGCGGTATTATTTTTCTCAAGTTCTACTGTTATGAAGTTCTACTAGTACTGTTAGTCACCCTTAGTAATGGTAGTTTCGCACAAATTAGTTTCGTAGCGAGTCGCTACTGCGTTTCTTTCAGCGAAACTTCGCCTCAACGACGTCCTGACCGCAGCGTTCACCGTTTAGACCTTTGCGGTTTGTTTGTTGCGCAACCACCGCAGGTTTTAGACACTCAACCGTCTGGGGAGTCGATATATGGCAGCCCCACGATTGGAAATAAAAAAGGTACGTTCGAAGAGCTGTTGATCTCAACGTCGAAGGGTCAACTCGTTTTAGTGGAACGCTGTAGCTGTCTGGTCTTGGTCGATCTGTACAGATACATGTGCTATCTGTAGAAATAGTTTACACGAACCGAGTATAGAATACCAGGCAAATCCTACGGCTGCGTCAGAAGAAGGCCTGAGCATCGCTTGGGGGAACTGTGGCCACGTCTTCCACTTGGACTGCATTTCAAAATGGTTAAGAACACGGAGCAACTGCCCCCTCTGTGTATGTCTTCCCTCTGCAAATTTTGAATATTCTTTCTAACCACAAAAAATAGAACAAAGAGTGGGAATTCGCGAAAATGGAAAAGGTTTGTGTTCGGCTGTTAGTGAATACAATTTGATGACGCTATTTTAGATTCAAGTGCCAGTTTTGACGAACTGATGAGAGGATAGCTGCTTGAAAGCACCGCGTATAAGCATCTTGGATATACTCACGATACTAGCAACCATCGTACTGGTACTACTGGTAGAGTAGTATCATTGCACGAATGTAATATTTTTCTTGTCATCCTTCATCCATATACCCAATGCTTCATATTCTCTCACGCATGCATCCAGAGCCTTGAAAAACAGTTAACGTTGTAAAGTGTGAATGAAAGAACTCACCTCTGATGCAAATCCATTTTTTGATACAAGTGCCTGGACATCTTCCCAAGCAACAACAGATGTGCTTTGACTATCGACCCATGCGCGTATAATCTGTCATCAGAAGTCATTAAACATTAGTATGTACGTTTCATGAAACAAAGACTCACCTTGAAAATGCAAGTTATCACATCCTCTTCCACCTGTATGTTTGAAGCTGCCAAACTCATCTGGATAAGGCTTTGAGTCCGTGTAAAAGAGGTACAAGAGAGAAAATATCTACCTTAGACATTTTCATGAGGCGAAGCGCTTCATCTACATCTCGCTCAGTAACCTATTGAACACGTCAGCAATAGTTCGAGCTACCAGTATGCATGTACTCACCTTCTCTGACCATCCAAGGCGGGCTAGAGCTTGTGAGAGTCTTAAAATGGATAGTAATGTCCTCGCAGTCGTGTAGCCCTATCGTATGAGTCAGTGGTCAAAGAAGATTATGCGTTCAATACTTACAGTTGCATGTTCAGCTGCGTTACACTCTGCAAATCGCATCTCAGCGTATGCACTCGCGACGTATTCTGTGAGTTCCTCTGGCATGTATGGATGAAAGTTCTTGCACAAGTATACATAAGTTCTCAATTCATCCATACTCATGAGGTTTGACGAGTCAACACCCTAATAAAAGCTCAGAACTGTGGCAATTACATACCACTGACGTACCGGTGCTTGCCCACATTTATGAACATGCAAAACATGATGGGCTAAAGCGATATCATTTTCAATATCAGCAGTATCAACGATTAACCATAATAGATCAAATCTACTAAGCAGAGCGGCGGGTAGATTAATGTTTTCCTGTGGCGTAGCTGACATTCTGTATCGCCCAAATGCTGGATTAGCCGCAGCTAAAACTGCTGTCCTTGCGTTCAGAGTTGTCGTTATTCCTGCCTATGACGGCACAACTTGAGATCTTTGGACACAATTTTCATGTTGCGCATACCTTCGCGATACTAACTGTTTGTTGTTCCATGACTTCATGTATAGCTGTCCGATCGCTTTCATCCATCTTGTCAAACTCATCGATGCAACAGATTCCTTTATCTGCCAGTACTAGTGCGCCCCCTTCGAGGATCATTTCACCGGTGACTGCATCTTTTTGAATAGCTGCCGTAAGTCCGACGCCACTACTTCCACGCCCCGTCGTATAAACAGCCCTGCACAAGGAATTGTTGAGAAGTAAGCACAGAGGTAGAAGTATCAACGAACCTAGGAGCAAGCTGTACCATATGTTTGAGAAGCTGTGACTTTGCTACACCAGGATCACCCATCAAGCAGATGTGTATGTCACCACGTACTGAAACCCCATCTTGGAGGTTTCGTGAGACTCCGGAAGATAGAAGTAAAAGCAATGCTTTCTTTACATCTGTATGCCCAAAGATTTCAGGTGCGATTGACTCAGCTAGACGTGAGTACAAATTCTGGTCCTCACGATATTTCTCAATTTTTTGTAGAACATCACCCTCTATTTCGGAGTTGATTGTGTTTGATTTATGTTTTCGAATGGCTGTCACATCGATAAACGTCGAAGCCAAAAGGTTATTCTGCATTGGCTACACATTGCGTTGATAGGAGTTGAAACACTCAGCACACAACATACCTTGAATCCAGCAGGAAGGTATATTCCGTGGACATCGACTGTTTCACCTGGTCTGGTTTGAATGATTAGTAGTGTTATACACCTAGTTAAGCGTAACTCACCCCAAGCCACGAGTAAGGTGGCCTTTTAAGTGAACAGTCACAGATCGAGGAGTGTGGCCCACGGGTACATCCTCAGATAACTCTTGTATTTTGGCTTCCTGATGGAAATTTTGATTTTTGATTGTCATGCTCGAAATAACACATTACCTGAAATCCCACGAATTTGGAGTTGCGTGTCTCTGGCATCAAGTACGCTGCAAACACATTAAGGTTCCAATGCTGTGTCAAAAACAAAAAGATTTACCTGCACTTGGACCTCCTCTACATGATCCTGAAGTGCATTTTATCAACGGAGCAAAATGTTCGCCAGATACCTCCTAAAATGTGAAGTGAGCACATGGCCATGTCAGGACTTGTGCTGAATATCAAACCTGATATGTGACCGAGTCGCAAATTTCACACGTGAAACATGCCACTTCCATGAGAGGTTTCACATCACTCACACGAGTACAGATCCCCTGCAACGATGGTAAGATGCCAATCTCGTCAATATGTTAGAAACAAATACCTTGAACTTGACCAGAGTTCCAATATGTGCAGAGCGTATTTCACGCAAGCGCATCAGTGGCTCGTTAGCTTCAGAGACAAAAGCAACGCGAAAGGTTCGTGTCAAAGCTGTCGGGCCAGCGAGTGAGACCCCATTTACACACGAAGGCATCTATTTGATACCATTTCAGTCTCGAATGAAAACACGTCTTGTAGATTTTACCTGTTCATTCTGAGTGAACACCACTTGGTGCTCACGAATAAGCTCATCGATCGTCTCACTGAATATACCGACATATCGCAAGGTATTCTTCTTTATATTCCTTGTGAATTGCGTAAACTCATCATCATTGCTGAACTACGCGATATCAGATCGTTATACTTCGTGCATTTCGCAAACTATATACTCACCTTCTGAAGGTCGTCAAGGCGTATTTCAAATAACGTTTCGCTATCCGCTGAAAGGTGTTCCTGCGATCACATCGGTTAATAGATAGAAAAGCAGTCGAGGCAGTAGCTCACAATTTTCTCTATGTAGTGCACTCTGCCGTTTTCCGAATACTGTTCCAGGAAGCGTTTACAGAGACCTACGCCGCATCAGTTCTACCGAGGACAGCTTTGGAAAAGTTGTGGAAAGCATACCTCTCTCGTTTGCGTAGTCAACGCCGATCACCATTTTGAAGTATCTTCGATCAGACGAGTTGACCACGATGTTGTTTGTCGCGCTGCTCGACTCGTGCGCCGATCAAGTCACAGACTGCGGTACGTCCGCAGTGCAAACGCGTCGCTTCTGCCGTGCGGAAATTTGAACGCGACACGAACGCGACAGAGCCTGTCTTCACTAGTTCGAATACTGAAAATTGTTCTCGTACGTTTACCACATTTAAGCTATCGTTTGTATCCTGGTGATAATTTCGAGTCTTGAATTCAGAATTTAAAATATGCGTATCTACCGGTAGATAGTAGTGAATTTTCATCTCCATCGCGAAGTTCGAAGTATTTCCGAAAAAACGTGTGTTTCGTGCCATCTCTCTATCGGCCTGAGCTTCTCAGTCAGCTCGCAAGCGAGAGAGGCGACCAGAGGCAGAGTGTGGCACACGCGTGCCGATGTATTCGCTGAAGGAAGGTTTCGTTGAGGCCCTGGTACGCGGGAAGAAAACTGAACTTCTAAGCGCGGAAGACTACGATAAACTGCGCCACTGTGAGTCCCTCGCTGACTTCAAAGCGTATTTGGTGATTTTGCTACTCGTTCAGTTTTGTCTTACCTGATTTGAGTTGCTAGACTTCACGGGGCTATTCCGAACCTGAGAATGGATCGACGATTTGTGACGCAAACTCTCTTGTGAATCACTGTACTACAAAATTTGTAAAGTCGTACAAGCAGCTTCTTTCACACGTGCGTCTGTGGAACATCGGCAGTTTGAGTTTGTTCACTTTGCTCAACAGGCGTCAGATCCGTTGATGACCGTTCTTCAATACATCGCTCACACTTATATGATCGACAATGTCATACTTATAATGACTGGGGCACTTCACGGTCGCTCTTTTGAAGTAAGTTGACTGATGTGCGTGTCGTAGTGAAAGTTGACGTGTTCTTTCTCAGGAGTTAGCTGAGAAGTGTCACCCTCTGGGCTTGTTTGATTCGATCGAGAACTTAATGATAGCGAATGACATCCGGTGAGTCCACTGAGCGAATTATGCTGACTTCCTTCATGACTTGAAAATTGAAGAGATATTCATAGAATTGTTCTCGTCGACACTCCTGTCTCGACTTACTTCACTGAGTGTCTTGGTTACGGTAGTCTTGACGAAGCAAATCTAGAAATGGTGAGAAGTTGCGCCTACAAGGTAAATCAAACAGGTGTATGTGATGAGATCAAACGTAAAATTTATCTGCTAGGCGTATTTGCAACAGTTTGTTGAATGTTGCAACAGAATTCAGTCTGAAAAGTTGGAAGACCTGTACGAGTTACTGGTGAGCCTGTCTCAAGTCTTTGTTGCAGTCTTTTCACAGGTTTCACACCAGTCTTTACTCCATTTCGAAGCAGATAAATGGGTCATCAATATTGTCATATCAACGATGCACACGGATATCTCTGCGTCGGACAAAAGGAAACTTTTCCCTAGCTGCGGACAGTTCTATCCAAACGTGCAAACTGAGCTTGCGAACTGCACAGATTTTGACGAGCTTCGACAAACCCTTGATAAATATCGCTCCACGTCGAAAGTTGCCTCGCGTTTGGCTAGTAGCTCTCCAGAAATTTATGACAAGGTAGAACCAGTTCTTTTGTATACACTTTGATGTTGAACTTTTGTGTAGGTGTTACGTGAAGAAGAGTGCTATATCTGTGAGCGCATTTTTGCGCAACGTACGCCATACGCAATCTTTGTGGCATACTTTAAATTGTGTGAATTCGAGGTTCGTAATATCATGTGGATTGCCGAGTGCATTGTACAACAGCAAAGATCAAGAATAGAGGAAGGTGTAGTCTATTATAAAACATGAATGAAATATGAACACATGGACACTGGTGAACACTGGTGAATACTTATTGTTCTTAGGGATTCAAAACGGTCTTTAACTGGGCGATATGAGATAGTTATGACTTTATTTTTGTACCATCTAATCGTTTCTTCTATGTTTTCTCCATCTACACTTTGAGTGTCCGCTGGTTTTGCTTACGGTTTTTAGCGGCATGTGTAGTATCAAGGCCTGAATGGGTATACCGCAAGTGGCGCATTCCTTTGACATGGCGAGAGAGGCCCGGCTTGCTGTCATCTTCATACTTACCAGTACGGTGCCTATTTCGACCGGGATCCTCCTCCTCTGTAACAAACAAGATGCCAGCATCAGAGCGGACTCCAAAAGCTCTTTCATTTACGTCGAGAAGCGTTGCTAAGCTTTCAGAAAAAGTAATCGCGGAATGTTGAAGAGAGGTCGGTTGATATACTTGTGTGGCGAAGCTTGATGTTGGACCATCACAACAGCCAACCAATCCGCCGGCCAACAGCACGTTCACAGTTGCCTGAACAGTGGACATATCTGTATCAAACATTTCACTCAAAGTTTTTGTACACACGGATTGGTAGTGTGCTGAACGCTGTGAGACGTATGTTCTCAAGGCTTCCAGTTTCAATTCATCGATAATTCGATGAACAGTGGCTGAACGTGCAGTTTCCGATCCAGGAAGTAGAGACCAGCAACTCATATTTGTTATGAAACTTGAAGCATTCGACCAATTTCCGTCCATCAGCTGTCTTGCTGCACAAAGAACTGTGTCTCTGACACCTTCTGGGGGACCGTTGAAAGTCTGCTTCTCAAATCCCTCTAACACCCGAATCAATCCACGATTGATATTGCGAGATGGGCGTACGGCATTTGTACATACATGTGTATCAGTGAGCATGCCTGACACCAAGTAAATGGCTTCAAGGAGCTCAATGCTTATGTGTGTGTGAAATGGTACCTGCCTACGTCTCTCCAATTTTTCTTGATCATAGTTCCTGTCTACAGCATAACGACTAACGGATAATCCTTGTGCTAAAAGTTCACGTGGTCTACCGCTCGTCATTATGTCAGAGAGACATGCTTGAGCATCATTGAATGCGCCACATTCAAAAGCATTCACCGCCATTTGTGCCATACAGCGATTGAACAATACTTGGGTATCAACATCTGCATGGTGTATCACTTCTTGTAAGTGAGACATGAGCAATTGTCCTTTGGCCACCGCATAACTACAGCAAATAGACTTATGAAAAGTGTCGTAGAGGATTGCACGTACTTTTGCTCTTTCATCACCAAACTTGTAGACCCACATGGTATTGCTTTGGATGATATTTTGTAAAGATGACTGCGGGAAAGCAAAGCCTGACGGGAACCAGGCACACGCATCCATATGCAGAAGGTCGTGATTCACTTTCGTGTACTCATCAATGTTGCAGCACTCACGGAGTAAAAGGTCTTTTGAGACAGAATCACATTCCTTCTCAGAAACCTCCGCTAATTTGCTTTCAGCAAAGAGCTTCAACGACATGTAAGTGTCGACCGACTTATAATGAAGGTGACCAAGTAGACGAAGACTCAACTTCGTCCTCTCCACTCTATCCTGTGCGTCCTCCACAGAGTACTGCGCAAGGATCTCATTGAGCAAGATAAGTAGGAAACACTCATCTTGAAGTCGAGACAAATATTCCTTGGTGTGTGGGTCTATGTTCTGTAACGACTTGGTATATTCATCGTCCAATCTTTCAACGAAAGCACAAAGGGATCCAGCGAGTGAGACAGGAGCGCCTGCGAGAAGATCTTCCTTTCCTGGGTGAGTTGCGAGATCATCAGACCTTACCAATGAAATATGCCCGTTTTCTCTAAGAAGTGAAACAAGTCTCAGGAGATTCGTCACACAGCTCTTCCACGTTGGTACTTGCATATGCGTCGACATGCTTCCAACCATATCAAACTGTGCACTGATGATATGCAGTAATATTTCCACTTCTTGTGCTGGACATTTCGCGAGCGATGCCATGTATGATAAATGCTTCACAACAGTTGCACGATCCGTACTTTTCTTTCCTCTCCCAGCAATGATGTCTTTGAGCTTTTCATCAACCATTTCGTACGTTACTTCGCTACTTGGAGCATAGAACAAAAAGTTCTTATCTTTTTTGTCAGACCCCGCTTCAATGTTGGTTGCATCGTTGTGCTCCTCGGAGACGTCTGAGTCGCTTCCCGAAGACTCAGCCATCAAATCGAGATTATTGATCTTTGCATATTTGCTGATGCGCTGCCGCAGCGCAGATAGTGCCTTGGACGACGTCGTTGAGAGGGTCTTTCGCTGTTCCTTGTCTGAATAAGCGCTTTCAACTGCAGAGGCGATACTGCGCAGCGCTCGTTTGAGGAACCGTGGAACATGCGTAGGGGATGGAAACTGCTTGTCAACATGACGCGTCAGTTTCTCAAATGTTGTTAATAGAGCACTCCAATCAGCAGCGTCGACGTGTTCCTGCACTTGAGAAATAGTTGCTTTTAACTCAGCCTGTCTCCTCTCCTGTGGTGGACTACTATTAATATCAAGTCTCTAGAGTTCGTGGAGGAACTTTACCTTAGCGCTCTGAATGATTCGCCTATCATCTTCAGAGCTATCAGAGCTATCATCTTGCAAATACCTGAACGCATTCCATCAGATTTGTGTAATTTGTAAACGTCGATTGAGATCTTACTTGGAAGCTCCGCGGAAGCTGTCACCGGAGCCTGAAGACGAGGAAGTAGAGGAGGACGCATCAGAAAAGCTATCGTCTGAGTAGTCTTCGGAGTCGGAGCTACTCGAGTCAGAATTGGCACCCCAGAATTTGCTTGCCTTTTTTGCGCATTACGCACAGAAGTGTCAGTCGAATATAAGTCGCAACGCGTCGCGTCGAAAACGACTCGCGAGAGGGTTACGTGAAAGTGAGAAGTGGCTTTACCGGTGGCTTGAGCGCCATCTGTCTTTCGAGTCTCCGTAAACGTACCATACGTCGAAAATTAAACTATTCTTTACGATATGAAGCGCGCACTCCGCGTGCGCTGCTCTCGCGTCTGACGTTCGCGCGCGCGGGAGGTACCACTTGCTGAACTTGTGCCAGCGCTCGGACTGTTGCCGCAGTCAGCCCCGGTTCTAACATGTATATATACATATATATTTTGGTGCGATTATATGAGACGGGTTGCTTTTTTCGCAGTCTATTTCAACACAAACGGGTGAGAGTTGCATACATTTCTTCTCACGAAACCCTATTTTGACCCTGCCCTGTCATCGGTAATAATAGCTCAGATGCTAAAGATATATGGATGTGGATTGCTGGATGTGGAAAAACGTTGGCGGGTTGGCGGCAAGCTTTTTCTGCGGTGACGTAGCGTTGCGTTGCGGCTCAAGGTAGCCACTATCCGCGTTGCCGACGTCCGACGTCCGACGTCCAAGCTTAGTAAGCGGTGCTCCTATTATTACAATGATATCTTCCTCAATGCTGACTTTCACATCATCGCCGTGCGGTGCTCGCCTCGCGTCTACCGAGTTAACGTTTGGCAAGTCCGCGACCCTGGGTTCACCAGCCGTGCTGGCGACGCGTGCTCCACTACCCGCAAGGCGTGTCGATGTTCAGTTCGTGGCCGGTAAGATGAAGACAAGAAAAGCCGCGGCAAAACGGTACAAGGTTACAGCGAGTGGCAAGGTACGCTGAAGCGAACATTGCCGAGCGTTTCGTCGGGGGTCGCCACCCTCTTTTCTGCAACCCTTGAGGAACTGTCTGACTGACCCTGTTGCTTGTAATCGTGTAGGTGATTCATCGGAGACCTGGTAAGGCACACTTAAATGGGCCCAAGTCTACCGAGCGTAAGTCTCGACTCAGCGCTGAAGTTAGTGTCGGGTCTTCGCAGCTGCCACTTGTGCGCTCGTGCCTGCCATATGCGAAAATGTAGGTGAGTACGTGTTGCTTACCATATCTTCTCAGTAGACTTGTTAATGAACAATTCATCCATAGAATTAATGAACAATTGTGCTCTAGTCTCAAAGTTTGACTAGCAAACTGAGGGATCAAGATCGACATACTGAGAATTCGGTGAACTTTGGCCCAAAGTCTTTGGGGATGAAGTCAGTGTGAAAGTGAGTTGTGTCTAACACCACTTTGTGTCTGCTTTTCTACCTGACTGAATACATCGATATCGATATTCGTTGAAAATGTCCATATCCACGCTCCTCTCGCCGCTCGGGCTCTCCTAAGGTGGTAATGTGCGGTATTCAAGTCACGTTCAAGCCCGCGTCTGACTGTGTCAAACGTTTTCCTCGGCAGCTGACGGACCCGAGTACGCGCGAAATCAGTAAACTGACAACGGTGCAACACTGCGACTGTTTCCGAGGATCCTTATCGTTGTCCAGACGTGGTCCGGATCGTTGTGGGACAGCCGTGCGAACGCTAGCTTTTGGGAGTTTAACCATTCAGAATTCTCAACTGCAACTTAGAGGTGCTGCCAGGCCTGACTGGAGCATACCAGTTAGTGATCTCGTAGATGGAGATTTACTGGCATACAATGGCGAAATATACAGTTTCACGGAAACGATGATTGTGGGTAGTGATACCCTATGGCTTTGGAATCAGCTGCGACGGACAAAAGGCATGTCAACAGCGATATGCAAGACACTTTCCTTGCTACGTGGCCCGTGGTGTGCAGTTTATTGGCATCACGAAACACAGACTCTTTGGATAGGTAAAGATATTTTTGGGCGACGAAGTTTATTACTACACCCTCCTGATGCAACTTCTGGTTCGTTCTGCATCTCCTCAGTGATACCAGGGCGTAAACACAGATGTCTAAGCTGGCTTGAAATTCCTCCGGGTATCCATAGCATAACATGGGATGTAGATAGAAACGCGCAAGTCAATACGTTATTCTCTCATCATACATGGAGAGATACTGTACCACTCAAAATCTTCCATTTTCGACGACGTAAAATGACCTCCAATTGCAAATGTTTAGGAAAGTTGGAAACAACTCTTGTTACTTCCTCCAAAATACACCGAGTTTGGGGTTGCCTAGACTATTCCATACGCGTGCGAACGATTCGACCGACGCAATTGGAATGTAACGCAAAGAGTTCAACTCATAACACTTTCGGAATACTGTTCTCTGGTGGCCTAGATAGTGTACTCCTCTGTGCTTTATTGCACCGTCATATTCCCTCAGATGAGGCCGTAGATCTATACAATGTATGCTTTGATGGGGGTAAATCTCGAGACAGACTGTCTGCCTTGTCAGCAGTAAATGAACTTTCAAGTGTTGCTCCAGGTCGCGATTGGCGTTTAGTCGAAATAAACATTGACAAGCACGAGGTCAAAGCTATGGAGCAATATATACAAACACTTATTCATCCAAATTGTTCACTTATGGACTTCAATATTGGTGCAGCGCTCTGGTTTGCCGCGCGAGGTGTCGGAAAGATAAATACTAGAGGTGACAAAATGAACACCACATATCACTCAAGAAGTCGCGTCATATTTTCTGGCCAGGGTGCAGATGAGCTTTTTGGGGGTTATTCACGTCATCGCTCGGCACTATGCTCGCTCGGTGTTGAAGCGCTTGCAAGAGCCTTGCGAGTTGATTTGCTCAGACTTTGGCATCGTAATCTTGGTCGCGATGATCGTATTTGCTCTGATCATGGCAGAGAGTTTCGATATCCATATCTTGACGAAGCTTTGGTTTGTGAAGTACTGGACGTACCCGCTTCCAGTATGTTTGAGGTAGCAAAGATTTGTGGGGATAAAAGCTACCTCAGAAAGCTAGCCCGTCATCTCGGTTTGCAGTACACCGCAAAAAAACGGAAAATAGCGATACAGTTTGGTAGCAACATGGCAGCACAACATCCATGAACGCACATGTTGCGTTTTGACATAAGTGTGGTATACCTGAAAGAGTGAGTCACCAAGATTTGGCGCACATGGTCCTCGACGCGTCCTTTCCACTTTGAAGTGGGGAAGCGTTGAGTATGATTGTCTCGTAACTTACTGCTACGGATTTGGCCCTCGTGTCGAGTTCTTCGTTTTCATCCATCGCACCACTACGTTCTGTGGGACGAGCAGTGTGCACACTGTTGTTTCGCTTCTGGACAGTTTGTAGTGAACGTCCAAAAACTTTCATCGACATTATTTGAAAAGTTGACGCGCCTTGTGATTTCTAGCGCTCTCGTTTGGTACTTAAACGTCGTTGACGAGCACGAGCAAGCGGCGTCGCCGCGGCATCTGCGGTTCCTCTTGCCCTGTTTTTTGGTGGTCAGAAACGCGCTGCTCCAATTTTCCGCGACCACATACGACAATTTGTATTGGAGTATCGACCGAAGAAGGAAGGAAACTTTGATGAACGGTGTATTTTTATTTACTTCGAGATTCAGACCTTATAGTATGATTCCTATGTATCATATTATAAAAAGGAAGAACCATGTAGACAATAGGTGGTAGGTAACATTGTTCATGGGCTCTCAAACTACATTTTCACGTCATTTTCATAACTTTTCGTAACTTTTACGAAAAAATGGTACCGGTACTGTTACCCCCATTTTTTTCATAACTTGGGTCTAAAAGTTATGAACGGGCTGGGCTGACTGTTAGTCGCCCTTGTTACACATAGATACTATCGACATTTGTGGATGGATGTAGTGACCAAATTCTGGTCAAAAGTTATGTTTAAATACGCAATCCATGTCGCTTTTCTTCATCGTCGTCGAACACGTCGAACACACAGGTCGACGGCTGCTTCGACACCACGGCGCACGTCTCACAGCTGCTTCGGCAGCTTCAGATATCAAGCCCTGACGAGTTGAGATCGGTGCAGAGTAATGTCGTCCGCGCATACGTACCTTGAAGTATCCGGGCTTACAAAAGAAGTAAGCCTAGCCATACTTCTTTCAGTTTTCTCTTCTTTCGGTGCAGTAGCCAAGGTCAACTTGACTGAGGCGGGTGGTTCGTGCACTCGTGCGATCGTAAAGTTTCAGAGAAGGTAAAGATATAAAATTTCTGTCACTACCGATACATATATCCAATGGTCTCATAGGGAAGATGCCATGGAAGCGGTCCAGAATCTCGATAACTCAACTCTGGGTGGCCTCAGCATATCTGTTAAACTGATAGAGTATTCTGCGCTATAAGGAGTGGATCCTCACATTCCTATGTAATTTTAAAGGTGTACTGACCTGATTTCGTGACGTATCGGACCCAGGGCAGTGATGCATAACCACTTTTCTCGAAAACTTTCAAATATCGAACTTGCAAGCCACTTGGAGTCAAGTGCGGTATGTCAAAATGGACGTGAATGTATGCACCTCGTGACGAGGCATCGTCGATGTTGACTTTAACAGAAGGAACGGAAAGTAAAATCTGCAAATCTACTTCCCTTTTACCTGAAATATTCTTCAGTGTCCACGAAATGCACGACTCTTCTGGGCAGTAAGTCACTTGGCCAACTTTGCATTGCACCTCGGGGTTCGTGGCGTCAGACTCAACTGGTATGATCACTTTGATCTCTTGTGCCGAAAAACGTTCCTTGAACAAAGTTGATAGTTTGATTTTGTATTGGAGGCGGGTGCTACCCAAGCTTTTCCTGGTTGAATCGATCCAAATGAGTGGCGCAATGCCAGAGGATAACCGGTATGACGCAAGTTCAAAGTGGCCATCAGGGGGTATGAACGTGATCGATCTGTCTTCATTTGTTGCCGCTAAGTTGACACAATGATGGAATTTTACATCATCTATGCGCGACGTACTTTCCTCTCCAATTGACTTCAGGTGACGCGAGGCGAATGCTTCATTGAGTCCCAGCTTGCACTCAGGCATGCCACTCAGTTGAGCATTCATCTGTACACTTCCGTGCAGAGCAGACTGCGCAACTTCGCCAAAACCATTTACGTTGATTGTGCAGCGCTCGACAACGTCTAAGAAAACTTCGTTCTTCGCATAGACAATGCCCCCGGTTCTCCACGAAATGGCGCTCGTTACAGCACCTGGAGGTTTCGTGGGGTCCAAACGGTGGGCTCCTAAAGTTATGAACTTTTTCAAAATTGCTCCTTCCGTAAACTGAGGATAGCCATTGTCCATAACTTCATCTAGTAGTTCATAAATGAGAACGAAATTGTCACGGATAGACTCTTCTGTGAGTTGTCCAAAGTATTCTTTCAGCAAGCTAACCACGCTATCAATGAACTTAAAGACTAGCGCTGGATTAGTACCTTTCTGTGCCACACATAGAAAAATCAGATCACTATGTAACAGATGAAAATAGTCGAAGTGAAAGACTGTAAGAATGGGCGGTAGACGATCGTGATCTGCCTTGAACGCAAGAGTGAAGTTGTTGACGTAGTCGACAGGAACTCCAGCCTTCCAGGTCCTTCCGAGAAGGGGAGTGGCTGCTGAAGTGAGGATGTGTAGCGCATGACAAGAGAGAGCCATTATACTGGAAAACTCAAGCTATGAGTGGCCGTTTGGTTACTTCCTGCTGGCGCACGCTTTCGCTTCAGCTCATAGTTTTGTGACAAGTTAAGTCAAGTTTTGCACAAGGCTGAGCGACACTCGACCAGTTGCCCTGGACAACGGTAAAACGTCCGGTGAATATATTAAATGCGTCTTAGGCAGCCTCGCGCGCAAGCCAAGGATACCCAGAAGTGTCGCTACTGTAGAGACGTTGGAACGCGACGCCGTCGACGTTCTACTGGCCCCCATAGAATCTATGACATAGAGTCTACTTTGAGTTGATGTTTACATCAGCACATACCAGAATTAGCACTGGACTACTTAAGTACCATATTTAGATAAATACTATCCTCCCTAACAAAAGTAACGTAATGGTCTGTGACTCGTCACTTTTCTCCTCGTGCTTTTTATGACAAAATACATTATTTCATACTCATGTGGAGCATCACCGTAGTGTAAAAATCGAAAAAACGTGCATTTGAGACTTTTTCAATTTTTTTATCGCGGCAGAGAGTGGGGGCAGAGAGCATGGGGGCACTCCTTGAGGTCTTCGAGCGAAGCACCGCATTCACGCGATCCTCTATTCTTACAAAATCTATACACGGTCATTGTGCATACCTTTTTTCCTGTTTTCTCGTTGAAACGTTCCTTGATTTCTTCCCATGTGTACTCTCCATCGAGCTCCTCAGACAACTCTGCAAGCACCGTCACGTCGGCGTCTGTCAACACGCTTGGTCTACCTGATCTCGGGAGTGCAGCCGCGCTTCCCGTCTCTCGCTGTCTGTTTATAATGTCGTAAAGAGCTTTAGGACTGATTTTCCAAGCTCTCGCCATTTCTTTCATGCTCGGCGTGCCAGTATGCCGCGCGAAACGAGCTGCCGTCGCGAGCTGTGTCCTCTCTCCATCCGTGAGTCGTCGTCTTCCGCGCTCGACCGTGGCGAGCGTAGGCCTACACGGACTCGGCAACGCGTGGGAACTCATCACAATACGTGTTTTCGACGCCGTCATCAGGCGCGTACTCGTCGGTCGCGTCCTGACGGAGCCGTGGACCTCCTTTTGCGTCCGACGTCTGGCGCGTTTCGAAATCGCTGGCGTCGACACATCCTCGACACCCGGTGCCTCGGTGTCTCAGTTTAGCTTGCGAGGCGGCCGTTTGCGTCGAGACTTCGCACTCGTGTCGCTCATGCCCGGCCGAATCGGTCTGCGCAAAACGCGCGCGACGCTGACGCGCGACGATAGACGTTGTGTGCATTCGTGTTCGATTACCGTTGCCGTGAAGACGTGCGAATAACTTTAATACAGGTGAAAACTTATGAAAATCAGCTCGGACTTTTTCAACTTTTTCACACATTTGCTATCATTTTGATCCATGAGTTAAACTTTCAGCGTTCGATTCCGGCGTATTTCGCGAGAAAAAGAATAGCGCAAATGCGACGATTAGACAGCATTTGGTGAGAGCTTTCGAACGCGGGACTAGGCGTGATCATAGGCCAAACATCGGGCTAGAACAGGGCTCTAGTCAGGTTTTCCATGTTATGGAGGATGGACACTACCCGACTTGAGAGACCCAGCTGCCGTGTGAAGGAAAGCCTCCGTTGCGTGCGTTGCGTGCTGGTCTGTCAAAGAAAACCGCGATAGTTGCATTGTGAACGGCGATATGCCCCTCGCAGTTCATAGTTATTCGAGAATCAATTCAAGGCTGGGTACGTCTGGCGGCTTGAATTGTACTCAAGCGAGGCGTATGCTAGCGAGGAGAGCGAGCGGGCGTGTGTACGCGGCGAACTCAACGGGCGAAGAAGCTACTTTTATCGATACGCTCTCACATAAAATGCGCACTCTGTATGGGAAGAAGAATTGCGAGCGGATCATTGAGAGTGTTAAGCTCAACTTGTCGAATAGGGAGGTGGTCATTCACCATGTTGGCAAAGGTGAACAACGCGCATCCTCTTACATATCAGGTTTATCTGCCATCCCGTACCACGACGTCCATAGTGGCGCATTTCAGTGGCTAGAGGATCTTGAAGCAAATAGTGAAAAAATCAGGGATGAATTACAAGCTGCGTTAACGAATCCGGACACTGATAAGCTCGGTAACTCTATCTGGGTCCCAGCAGCAAGAGACGACGCCGTCGCTTATGGTCCCAACTGGAGAACTTTAGTATTGCAAGATAGATGTACGTGGGAAGATACGAATACACGCCTCTTTCCAGAAACTGTACAAACTTTACAACGCTCGTCTGCGCCATCGGTTGAGGTTTTCTTCGCTCGACAACCGCCACAGACTGGAATCAAACCACATACAGACAACACAAACTTCATCCTCACCGCACACCTCGGGCTCTGTGTGCCTGAAGATGAAGCCTGGATGCAAGTGGGTGAGCATAAGAAGTATTGGAAGAATGGCGAAGGCCTTGTTGCCGACACGAGCTTCATACATAGCACGGCAAATGAAAGCGAGACTGAGGATCGATATGTTCTTATTGTTCGTTTCTGGCACCCTGATTTAACTGCCTCAGAGCGTTGTGCTCTTCAGTTTTTATTTGATGCACTGGATGATCCGAGTGACTATGGAATGAGTGGTGCAGAATCGCGTGCGAAAGCTCGTTTAGGCATTTACAAACGTAAAAATAATAAAAAGAGATCTTCAGGTGGGGGCCTGGGTCTGCTTTCAAAAGGAATGCAGTGACGTGTTCAGGTTGTTTTTTTTGTCAAAATCATTGATCACTATTTATATCTACCTGTCTGCGAAGTACATACGTAGTACAAATGTGTTTCATCTACTCACACTCTATACAGACATAGGGCCACATTAGCTACAAACTTGATCCAGGCAAGAGTATCTGGGTTGCCGAGCCTGTGCGCAGGCATCGTCAGTTAAGTGCATCACCAAGACCCTCGACGACATCAAGTATGCGCTGACAGCAGCCGTGCGCGACCGACACACGAGACAAAGATAATCGACACGCGTGTATCTAGATAATTTCATTCACGTTTCTCTCACCAAATTCCACGCTTCCCTTCACTATGGTACCGCGGCAACGAATCGTGGATTAAGTAGATCGACTACTCTTGCGTCACAATATGTGCGAGCACACGTTGTGTCGCCAGTACCAGAGCCATTATTGCGGACATGTAAAACAGAGTCAGATGCGCGAATTCGATAGTTCGGAGTGCATATTGAGAGGATACAACTGTCGAATAGGCATCGCGTTCGACAAAAATTATGGTGCAGTTCTCGCGTGCGCCGCGCCCGAGTGAGCGTCAGACGACGTCGTCAGTGGTGAAGACTTACACGGAATAGTAAAAATGCATCTACTCGCACCTCTTGCACTTACAACGAAGCCATCACCTTTGACATACACTTCTAAATCGTCTAATGCACTGTACCAACGGCGTGTTGCTGGGAAGAGGAGCGCACTAAAGTCGAGCAAACTCTGCGTTAGGGCCATAGACGCCGCACAGCCATTTGATTCAGAAGCTAGGCAAAGCATTAGAGCACGTGAAGCAATTACATTGAAGATCGGCATAGTAGGTTTCGGTAACTTCGGTCAGTTCTTGTCGAAGAGGTTTGTCGCTGACGGGCACACTGTCATAGCAACCTCTCGGACAGACTACTGCAGTACAGCTGTAGAATTGGGTGTACAATTCTTCAAAGACGGCGACGATTTCTGTGAAGAACATCCTGATGTTGTCATATTTTGCACAAGTATCCTATCGCTCGAATCTACTCTAGAGGAGTTTCCGTTCCAGCGCCTACGCCGTGACACACTGGTATGTGACGTCCTCTCTGTCAAGCAATTCCCAAAGCACTTATTTGTGCAACGACTTCCTAAGCATTTCGATATTCTATGCCTACACCCGATGTTCGGGCCAGATAGCGGTAAGGGTTCATGGCAAGATTTACCGCTAGTCTTCGATAAAGTTCGGATCGGAGAAGGAGACAAACGGCAAGAGAGGTGCAACCATTTGCTAAGATTTTTCGAGACGCAGGGATGCAGGATGGTAGAGATGTCTTGCGAAGAGCATGATCGGCAGGCTGCTTCCTCCCAGTTCATAACTCACACCGTTGGTCGGATGCTAGGTACAATGGAACTATCTGAGACAACAATCAGCACGAAAGGTTTTGATTCACTTCTATCCCTCGTAGACAATACCTATCACGATTCCTTCGATCTCTACTATGGCTTATTTCTGTACAACGAGAATGCTTCGACGGAACTCGCTCGGTTAGAGCTCGCGTTTGACCAAGTGAAGAGCCAACTCTTCTGTCGATTACATGAGCTTATTCGTACTGAGCACTTCGGGAAGGATTTGGAGACATGATTGGCGGTCAGCGTGTTTGAATACCTAAATCAACGGCAATTCTCATTCTATATCGTTAATGCGTTCAACAGGCCCTCCAATCCATCAGCCGTGGCCGCAGATATACCCACAGACTGTAATTTGAGATAGAACTCTGATACTGTTGTCACCAAAGACCTCGAAAGTTCTGACGCGTAGGTGGATGCTTCTTCAAGTGCTGAACACAACTTTTCAGGGCACTGCATCCAGTCATTTGCGAACTGGTGGGATACGACGTCAGTTTTATTAAACGCCATCACGACTGGTACCTGCATCTTGTACATCATACTAAGACACTGTAGCACGTTCGACATGAAAACTTGCGCATCACGCACACGCGGAGTATCAACAACAAAAAGAAGTTTTACTTCGAACGAAGAAGCCAAAGACTCGCACATGATGCTCCCAGATGCTGACCATGTGAAGATTTCTAACTGGCCAGGCGTGTCGATTAGTATTTGATCAACATCCTCTGCCCGACGAGCGCAGAGCGAAACTACCTGGTCAAAACGGGTTGCAAATAGGTTGCAAGCCGTTAAGATTGCACCATTTGGCCCAAGATTGTACTTTTTCCGAATTCCATCGTAATCAATTGTGTCGCGAATGTCGATATTGGGTTCATACGGCAGTGCCTTGACAGCAGGGTCGAGGTTAACTACATAAACACTGTCCTTCTTCTGGTCGCAGAGAGACTTGATACTGTGTACCACACTCGACTTACCAGCCCCTGCCATACCCACCACAATGATTACGCTTCTCCTTCCGCTCTTGTTCATTTTAATCGCTACCTTTCATCCTCCAACAGTATCGATTAAGCATATCAGCCGCCGTGTGCTGAAGCGCGCAGCCTTCGCGACTATCGTCAAGTTGGTCAACGGCTGAGCTGTGCTCTGTACCTCTATTTTTCTTTTCGGTGATAAATGCATGACATACTGAAGCCGATGGAGAGATAGCACGAAATACTTTTTTTTTCGGAAATACTTCGAAATTGGCGATAGAGAGAGAAAAAATTCACAAAAAATTTTGTGAATTTTTGTGTCATCGGTGGTCGAAAAAAAGTGATCCACAATCCACCATATTAGAGGACCGCAATACTATCGATAGTACTACGAGTATAGATATCTAAAACGCGTTAAAAACACCAGTGGAGCGGATTTTGTAGCGAAAAAAAAAACCTGGGTTTTTCAGCAACTATTGCAAAGCGAAGAGCGAGGCGCAACGCTCTCATCGAGAACTGCTACGCAAGCTTGTATATCGACGCTTCTATATCACCTTCGAGAGCCTGAAAGCCGTTCGCTTCATGGTGCAAACATTCGAAACGGTTGTCGATGGGAAGGACTACGCCTTTCCGACCGAAGAAAAAAAGATCCTCGCTTTCTGGGAGCAAATCGACGCTTTTCAAGAGCAGCTAAGACGTACGAGTGGGAACGAAAAGTTTGTCTTCTTCGATGGGCCGCCGTTCGCAACTGGGCTTCCACACTATGGGCACATACTGGCCGGAACTATCAAAGATATCGTCACGCGCTATGCATCTGCGACGGGTCGCCACGTGGAGAGACGTTTCGGCTGGGACTGCCACGGTCTACCCGTCGAGCATGAAATCGATAAAGCGTTCTCTATCAAAAGCAAGGAGGACGTTTTAAAGATGGGAATAGATAAGTACAACGAACAATGTCGCAACATTGTTATGCGCTACTCCCAAGAGTGGCGCAAAACAATTACAAGGGTTGGAAGGTGGATTGACTTTGACAATGACTACAAGACAATGGACCTCTCGTTCATGGAAAGTGTTTGGTGGGTTTTCAAGCAACTATACAATAAAGGACTCGTGTATCAGGGCTTTAAAGTCATGCCTTATTCGACGGCATGTAACACACCGCTTTCAAACTTTGAAGCTGGACTTGACTATCGTGACGTCTCAGATCCTGCTGTTCTGGTCAAGTTCAGACTTGCTGAACAGTCTGAAACCTTTTTCATTGCATGGACTACAACACCATGGACTCTTCCAGCGAACTTATCGTTGTGCGTCAACCCTGATATTGAGTACTGCTTCCTGGAAAATCCTGAAGGTCAGACATTCATTATCGCGGACGTCCGCAAGTCATTTCTACCTGGCGTCATGAAGAAAGGTGAAGGGAACATTTTGGCACCTGGATGGAAAGTTTCGAAGGTAGTGAAAGGCGCTGAACTTGAGGGAATCAAGTATAACCCCGTATACTCATGCTACGAAGAAAAATACTGCGGGACAGCATTCAAGGTTACGTGTGATGTGTATGTAACAAGTGACTCAGGCACCGGAGTTGTACATCAAGCTCCAGCTTATGGTGAGGATGATTACCGCGTGTGTATTGCAAATCAAATTCTACCAAAGGACGGACAAATACCAGACCCAGTCAACGCGAATGGCTGCTTCACATGCGATGCACCTGATTTTGTGGAAGGTCTTTATATCAAGGACTCTGATGCGCGAATCATCCAGGACTTGAAAAACAGGAAGTTACTCCTACATAGTTCACGTATCGTTCACTCTTATCCGTTTTGCTGGAGATCAAAAACTCCACTTATATATCGGGCAGTCTCATCTTATTTCATCCATGTAGAGTCTATCAAGTCGCAGCTTTTAAGCAACAACAAGGAGACAAGTTGGGTCCCATCATATGTCAAGGAAAAAAGATTTCATAATTGGATCGAAGGCGCTCGAGATTGGGCGATTTCGCGAAATCGATACTGGGGTACGCCAATACCAATATGGCAATCTCCAGACGGTGAAGAGACAGTGGTAGTTGGGTCTGTACAGGAGCTGAAAACGTTGACAAATACCGACAACATTCTGGACATCCACAGACATAAGATTGACCATCTGACAATTCCTTCCCGCAGAGGTCCTGACTACCATCCACTTAAGCGCGTAGAAGATGTTTTCGACTGTTGGTTTGAGAGCGGAAGTATGCCTTACGCACAGCAGCACTACCCATTCGAAAATGGCAAGGAGTTTGAAGAGAACTTTCCAGCAGACTTTGTCGCAGAGGGACTTGACCAAACCCGAGGATGGTTTTACACGTTGATGGTCTTGTCCACGGCTTTGTTTGATAGACCTGCTTTCAAAAACTTGATCTGCAATGGCCTTGTGTTAGCTGCAGATGGAAAGAAAATGTCCAAGTCTCTGAAAAATTATCCAGATCCGAACGAAGTTATTGATAAGTATGGTGCTGATGCATTAAGACTCTACCTTATCAATAGCCCTGTCGTTCGGGCAGAGCCTCTTCGATTTAAAGAAGATGGGGTTTTCGCAGTGCTGAAAGACGTCTTTCTGCCTTGGTACAATGCTTACCGGTTTCTCATCCAGAATATATCCCGCGTAGAGGCACAGACGAATACACCCTTCATTCCAATCGATGATACAAATGAGCTTTCGAATCCTCTTGATCGCTGGATATTAGGTGCTTCAGGCTCGCTCATTGACTTCATCACAAATGAAATGCAGGGGTATCGCCTGTACACTGTCGTACCACGCCTGATTGAGTTCATTGAGCAACTTACAAACATTTACGTTCGTTATAATAGAATTCGGCTCAAGGGTGACGATCGGGACTCTTTCCTCGCGATGAATACACTTTTCATCGTCCTATTATCGCTGTGTAAGGCGATGGCACCATTTACTCCGTTTTTTGTCGAGTCGATGTACCAAAACTTGAAGAAATGCTTGTCCGGTGCAGAGCAAAGTATTCACTTCTGTGATTTCCCGAATGCTCCCGACATCAAATATGACGTTGAGTTGCAGACTTCAGTTTCTCGAATGCAAAACGCTATTGAAATGGGTAGAGTTATCCGGGAACGTAGAAATAAACCACTCAAACTTCCCTTGGCGCGTGCAATTATTGCTCACACAGACAACACTTTTTTACAGAAAATTTCTTCTGATCTGCGGTCTTATGTTGTTTCAGAACTGAACGTGCGTGACGTTGAAGTCTCAAACGATGTCATGGCCTATGTCACGCAAAAAGCAGCTCCAAACTTTGCTACATTAGGCAAGAGACTTGGAAAGTCTATGAAAACGGTAAAGAACGCAGTAGAGAATATGACGAATGCAGAAATATCTTTGTACAAGAAATGCGGCATGGTCGAACTTGCAGGTTTCACACTTGACAGAGATGATATACTTTTGAAGTATGATTTCAGTGAAAAACTGAGTGAATCACGAGATGCCATCTGCGATGCTGACGGTCTTATCTTGATTCTGGATTTGGAGACCGATCAATCGTTGCTTGATGAGGGTTTGGCGAGAGAAGTGGTAAATCGAGTGCAGAAAATGCGCAAGTCAAGTGGCTTGCAACTACGTGACGCAGTACTAATCTCGTACAGCATCTTGAAACACAATGATTCTGACGCAACATTTATGCTTAACCGTATCTTTGAAGACGGTGAGAAACATTTCAAGGAAGCTCTTGGCACAGTCCCAAAAGATGAGTCAAGTTTTGAGGTTGAAGGAGTAGTCATTGCTGAGGAAGATGTGGTGCTGAGCACTGGTGCTTCCGTATCTTTCAAATTGTTTAGGCCGATGACCACTTCCACTGAAAGTGGTAGACGGAAAGGAATCGACGCATACTTGAAGAATAGAGATCTTGCACTTCTCGAGGCGCAACTACCATCGCTGAAGATCGAGCTTGACGGAGAAGCGATTTTTCCGAGTATTCAGATACTTTAGTCAGATTTTTTTACGTTATAGTTTGCCGAGCTCTAGTCTTCTAGTTTTTATCCAGTTTCCGGCGTATTAATCCTGTAAAGAAATCTAGGCTATTTCCATCAGGACTTAACTCATAGGCTTCACCAAAGGCATCCTCTTAAAGAGAGTTGAGCAAAAACTTCGTGAAGTACTACAATCTCACCCGCATGAAGTAACCCTGTGCTAGTCAACCCTTTAATCGTCATGTCGACAAGACATGAATGACCATCCTTTGATTCGAAAGCCTTCACCCTCTCATTTGTGTGCATCCAGTGAGACGTATACTCCATCTGCAATAGGAATGTAAAGATCGTCTTCATCAAAAACAAACTACCTTACTTTGACACCTGCGAAACCTTCTCTTTGAAACAATATTTTCAAAGAGCTGAATTCATCTATGCCGAACGTTCATGCGACTGAGAATCGTACTCGTCGTTGCCTCACCAAAAAATGTTGCTAGAAGGAGCTCTTTTGATATCTTTGAAAGTTCAGATGTTCGTACTTTTGCGTTGAAAGTATTGGACCTTGTCTTTCTCGGTTTGCGTAAGCAGATCCGCGAGACATATCGAAGGATTCTAAATAGCGTCAAAGAGTGTGCCTATGCGTCTTGTGAGCTAGTTACCTTGTTAAATACATTCAGTCCAATACCAGTAGTGCAGACATATGCTCCATCTGAGAACGTTGAATTGCACAGGACGCCACCTATCTGTTTTATTTTTCGTCAACTTGAGACATGCGAGTACAACATATTCGTCTTAAAAACCTTGCTGTGTCCGTAATACAGATCATTTGGCCATTTTATCTTTAAAGGCTCTAAATCAATTATATCCGCACTCACTTGAAAAATATGCTTCCGTATTGCCTACACTCCATTGTCACCAGTTGATAGTCAAGGTCGCCGTGACGTACCCTGATTAAAGCCAAAGTAGCTAAATACTGTACACATGGTAATGAAGGACCGTCGCTGTCATATGTCAGATAATTGCAGAGCGTAATTTTTCTACTGACTCACTAGAACCTGCTTGTAAACGAAAACATTAGACATCCAGTAGAAGAAACCCAAGTGTTATCTCTAAAGACGGGAAGTGATCCAGAAGTTCCTTTCAAAAATGGATTCTGCAGCTTACCCTCGTCCTCTCCCATTTGACTGCGTCTCTGCCAAGAGGACGGTGCCTTCAGGGAGCACTTTCGCCAATCTAGTTGAGATCAGGCATACAAACAATACAATTTGGTAACAAGCGCACGTCAAGATGAGGTCTTGCGTTGACGTCACATTGGTACTAAGCAGTAGGTTTGAACCATGGTTTCCGAGACGGAGTGTGTCAAAATATAACTCCGTCTTGAAATTTTGTGAGGCCACCGGTCTCCCTGTTAGACTGAACAACTTGCAAGTTACGCCATGGACCATGATGAAATTGATGAGTACCTTAGCACATCGGAGCCAGTTATCATGTCTGCTAGCGACGAATTATCCTGATAGATTGTTAGTTGTGTGCTAAGTCCACCTTGTGAGAGCCACCTTCACATTTTTTGAGTGAACTTCAACTTCGTTGACAAGCCTAGCGGTAAGGTAGATAAACATTTCTACGCTAGTTGAGAGTGAAGTACCTGCTCGAGCTGCAGCGCAGCATTCTGCTTCTAACTGGGTTTGGAAAGCTGAACGACAGTCGAACCTGGCGAACCGCCATGAGAGCGCCACACAGTGACGCAGTGTACACTACCCTTCCTTCACGCAGCTTAGCTAATGGACGCAGCGTAGGGATCTGTGTTTTATCCCAATAATGAGGCATCGATGAGTGACTGAAATGCCACAAGTTGCGAGCGGCGATCGAATATTCACTTCAACGCGCACCAGCAAGGGAGAAGTGGTGGCAAACGAGCAGGTATGCTGTGCAATACAGACAGTAAGCAGTTCCTTGCAGGCGTGCGCGTTTTGCGGCCGTCCATGTGGATGCCAAGTTGAAACACTTAAATCTAATTCAACTGAAGCGATTGGGCAGTTTGATAAGGGTAATGATGACACGGCTCCAAGGCCAAGCAGTCGACCTTCCTTCCTCTCTCTTAGGTGCCCAAGTGGGCCACGCTGTAGAGCAGTGTTTTGCTCCGTTGAATGCCAGACGAGTATAACCAAGCCTGGGCGTCACTTTGGCTGGCATAAATTATTATGCTTAGGTGAGGAATCACCCACTGGCGATGAAGCATTCGAGTTCAGCGCCTACTGTGAACGCACAAGTGAGACTTTTCTACTAGCTGCAACTGTTTTGGCTAAAATGACTCATTCAACCACAAAAGATAGCGTCATGCGTATACTACATACAACTAGCGAGGCCATACCATGGCATATAGTGGCAGCTCGATCTAGGTTGGCTGCTACAGAAGTCGAATATGCTGATTTCAACAAGTTGAGCGCCATACTTCAAGAAGAAATTTCTCAGGCTTGGCACCTTCTTGGCTATTGGTCAAAGTTTGAAGAGTCTCATGCGAAAGAATTGACAAATTACATAACATTTGATATTTTTGAAAACATCGCAGCCATTGTCGAAGTTCGTTTTAAACCTGTTACGCTGGATACCATCAGAGGTGTGAAAATGACAGGATTTCAGAACTCCCGCACGGCAGAGAGATACTGCGAAGGTGCAGTAGACGATCCTATATCCACTTGTTTTGATAATCACAGCGCTCAATGTAAATTGGAGCACAGTAATGATGAATTACATACTGAGAATGCGTTCATCTCTTTGGTTGCATCACCAACAATGTTGCAACTTGAACACAGTTGTACACCCAATGTTCAAATGGAAATAGCAAGTGATGATCACAACAGAATCGAGCTTGTGGCGCTGCATGAAATGGCAGTGGGAGAGAATGTACTGATTTCTTATGTCAGTTCATCAGCACCTGTCGAACGTCGTCAAAGAGTGCTCCTTGGTCATTTTGGTATCATCTGCCACTGTCCTAGATGCTGCTGGGAAATGAAAACGAATTACGAGAACGTAGATCACGAGCAATATTATCGATTGTCGCTACAATATTTAGAAGAGGGTAGATACGAGCAGTCTGCGTCGTTGCTGAGATACCTGCTGACGCGAAACAGTTCAGCGGATGCTCTTCACCTGCTCGGCCAATGTTTTATCAGTCAGGGGAAATGGCGCCTCGCACATAGAATTTGGTACTACGCCTATGAATTATATCCGGAAAATCGCTCGTTGCGCATGCAGATCGCGAAAGACAGATTATACTTTCAAGAAGGTAGAATGGGGCTCGGTTTGCCTTTCAATCATATGCGCTCCCTAACTGAAATCGCCCAGGATGTATGGACAAGTTCATCTGCAATCTTGGACGAAGAACGGTGTAACACTTGGATCACGTTGGCAGAATCTTCTGCTGCTAGGTGTGGTGGATGGGCAACCTCTCGGCATTACAATGTCCCAACTACCGACATCGCCATACATACAATCCCTGCGATTCTTCGCGAGTGGAATCAGTTGGTGCATCAACAGCTTTATCCGCTTATGTCACAGTTACTACCTGGTTTAAATAGGGGCGATATTTTTGTCCACGATGCATTCATTGTGAAGTATGACGCTGCTGGTGGGCAGACGTTCCTACCACCACATGTTGATGAGGGACACTGGTCACTCACCATCTCGTTGAACAGCACTGTAGATTATGAAGGTGGTGGGACCATTTTTCACCCATCTGGGCTTCTTGTGCAACCTGAAATCGGTAACTGCGTTGCCTTTCGGAGTACTCTGAAGCATTCCGGAGCGTATATTTCACGTGGCGTTCGTTACATCGTAGCTGCGTTTCTTTTCATAGACAATTGAGTACAAATGTTCACTCGTTGCGTCTTGGCGCTGGCTGGTACAGGTCTACAGAGTCAACAGTTTTCTGTTGATGATCTAAAAGAATAGTGACAAGCACGAAGAAAGTGACGAGATTTGACGACACCCATCCCGGGAATAGCTCTGAGCCTCTGTTCTGACGCGCATAGTGCGCGAGCAAGCGAGGAAAAAGTCTGCTGCAGCGACAGAGCTTCATTTTTTGACACTGCTTTTATGCTACTAAGCACGCTAGAGACTCGCGAAGAATGAGTGAGATCGACTCGCGCTAATGACCGCTTATGTGTCGAATTCACCAGTGCTTCCACGTAAAGAGCTACTTCTAGTACTGTAAAAGCTACGACTAGAGTAAAGCCCGACACACTGCAGCTTCTGTTCAGCGAAGCTAGATTTTCCGTAGCCGTCGAGTCGTCGACATAAACAACTAATATTCTCGAGACGAAGCCACGTCCAACTCGGACGCACCTCCGCTGAAGATCATCCGGCGCCAAGATGTACCAAGTCAGTCGAGTGTAAAGTATACAGGTGCGTTCTGGCGTGAGGAAAAAGTCTACGTCAGAACAGTCACTAGGGACACAGGGTATTTTGAAGCAGTTTCGGACGGCTTCGTCCGAAAACCCTTCGCATATATGTAAAGTGGACATCGGCGCCAGTCGGTCAACTATGGTCCCCGATTTCCTCAAGTCTCGCCGAGTGAGTTGATAGCAGTATTTTACCCATGGCTTTCTGGAAAACGGATTTTATTTCGTCCTTGTGCGAAGGACCTTCGCCGAAGGTCGAGAACTCAGAGAGGCGGTGAGAAATGAAATTTTGAGGAATTTTTTACATAAAATGTAGATGCGTGACAATGGCGTTTTATGACATTTGCAGGCCCGCAGCGGAGCAAAGTTATCGTCAAATTTAAGGTTTGACGAGTCATTACTCGAAATTTGAGACCGGGGTCGGGTTTAGTGTCTCTCCATCGCCTTATAACTTGCAATTCGAAAATCGACGAGCTAATTTTCAGGGGGTAAGTTAGACGGAAAGTTATCCTTTTTTCTGGTCAGTTTTTAGGGGCTTAGGCCGATGGAGCACGAAATACTCTTTTTTTTCGGAAATACTTCGAAACTTTCTGATAAATCTAGTTAGTTGTCTACGGTGCTCCTAGTTGGACTTAGTCGACCTAATTTGGTAGTGTAATTCGGCATTTGTGAAAATTTGTTAGGCGCGTGGTATTCTGTCTGCACTGAAATTCGTACGAAGGCGAAGGAAAGCTGTGTTCTACCGGTCGACGGCGTTGAGGACGCAGATACTCCCGTCGTACGTGGAGAGAGCGTCGGTAGGGTGTCGCCCACACCGAATATTTCTCTTAAAAACACGAAAAGAGTGACAGGTTGCAAAGTTTAAAAAGTCGCATACACTACATCACAAGACTCCCGAGTGTCATGGAACACTTGGGGGGAGGGCACTCAACCGGGGCAACTGTAGTTCGTGAACAAGAAAGATTTCTTCCAGTTGCAAACATTAGCCGCATCATGAAAAAAGCACTCCCTTCGAATGCAAAAATCGCGAAGGATGCGAAAGAAACTGTACAAGAGTGCGTGTCTGAGTTCATCAGTTTCGTGACGAGTGAGTAAGTAATTCAGCGACGTGTTTCAAACAGTGCTAAAGCTCTTTTCAGGGCTAGTGACAAATGTCAAAAGCAAAAGCGAAAAACGATCAACGGTGACGATCTGCTATGGGCAATGAGTACACTTGGATTTGAGAATTATGTGGAGCCATTAAAGCTGTATTTACGCCGCTTTCGTGAGGTACGTCTTTGCTGTCACGCGTTGCTCGACGTTTTCTCACACGCTGTACCTAGTACGAGGGCGAGAAATCAGCGCTCAACCACTGAATCACTTGCTGACTTACTGTTCCACATATTTTACGTGTACATGTCTAACTTGTATCTTATCCTTAAATCCCCGAGCTCTTCGTGGACAACTTGCGAAGATCCCAGTGTATCAGCTCTCGTTGTTGCGTAAGCCACAGCGAAGCCAGGCTGTGTGTTAGTGTGAACGTCAACCTTCGCCACCAGCTTCTCCTTCCAATCGACAAGACCAGTGAATATGTGTCGACGCCACCCACCCTGTGCGCCTGATGGCTGGTAAAGAGAAAGCCTCGAGATGTATGAAAAGTCACGCAGAGCATCCAGAGACAGACTTTCACCGTACACGCAACGTGATGTCGTCTCTGTCCATGGCCGCAAAACTCGCCAAAGCTGTAGGACGAACAATAGCTTAGTCGCGGAACACTATGAAGGTAGCATCTCGATAGGATTAGACAGCTTTGTCGCGGTCACTAAGTCTGCTGGAAGGACAGCAACATCTTCTAAGACGTAAGCATCTTCGTAGCCCACATCTTCAGGCTCATTCGACACAGGGTCGATCTCCTTCGCTGTAAACTGGAGAGAGCAAGCAAATTTAGAATTTACCACCTGGCGCTAAACGACGTTGAAAATGCCATCAATAGAAAACTAACCAATATTACCCACCTGCGTTCGTTTGAAGCAAACGTATGTGAAATCTGGGACATTCACTAGTAGTCTAGGTAGAACATGAGTGTGTTCAACAACAAGACTGCCATCATCCTCTCCAAGAACTTCCATATTTACGGAGACATTTTCTAGAACTTGATCCTCGATTGTATTGGTGCAGAGAAATTGGAATACAACATGGCTCCTGAAAACATGCTTGATACACGACACCTGAGTAGGGGATGTTTTAGTCTGTTCCCATTTCTTCTGTGAACACATACCTTGTATTCCGTTTCACTCTCTGTGAGAGGTATTAACGGTGAAGTCTGCGGTATTGTTAGAAAGACGTTCAGTCCGGATCTTCGATTGAACTACCGTGACCTCTCCGCCGAGACTCGCAAACTCTGGGATTGAGAATAACGCAGACATATAGCTGCTGGTACTTCCTTTCTGTTCATCAAGCAAAACCTTCTCATGTTGGATGATATTAACTTCTCCGAGAGAAGAGAACGTAAGGTTCTTAAGGTTGAATGCATCTACTGTGTCAGAATCTAAGTAGATGGAGAGGGCCTGCTCAACCTGCACTGAAGCAATCTCTTTCGTGGTCACAAACCCATCAACATCCAGCCAGTGTCGACATAACGTCGCCCTATCGCGTACTTCATCATCGGCATCATGCATACATCTCAGTAGTAGCGTCGCAAGCTGCCTACGTAGAGCTGGACAGTGAATGCCGAAGCGAGTTAATGCGGAAACTGCTGCAGCACGAATCGCAGCGTTTTCAAGAAACAGCCTGTTATAGATGTATCGAATGTACTTGCTGGGATCATTAGTTAAAGGACCATCTTCTCCAAGTACGTGTAGAATATCAATAGACAAATGCGTGTATTCGCAGTCTTCAATAAACTCACTAAGATGAAGTAATCCAAGATCTTTGACTGATTCACTCAGGCGGATAATATGAATCATACAGTCGACAATCGCCTGTTTGTATTCAAAACCACCCTCATCACGAAGAATCGTCGACAAAAAGGATATGAAAGCTCTGTGCTTCGACGGGTATCTTGTGCATAAAGAACGAATCGCATCGATGACTGTGACTCTGTGCTCATCCTGCTCAAAAATACTGATGTAAGTAGATGTGAGCACTTCATCTTATGGACTCACCTGTAGTGCACTGAAAAGCGTCAAAATATGTTGCATCAGCCTTTCTATTGACGCCTCACTACCAGTACGAAGTAGAGTGGTGATTGCAGCCGTGGAAATCGCTCGATTTGGATCCGATATTAAGCTTTCTAGCTCCGTATTGCAGTAGGATACCGCTCCTGGATCTCTGATTGCTATCAAGTTGAGGGCCCTGATCGCACCAAAGCGCATGATGCTCTTCGGTGAAGAGAGCAATAGCTGCAGGACTGTCATACAAGATTGTAAGAGCTTTGCTTCTGTCTTTTCTAAGCGAGCGATAGTCCTATCAAACGAAACTTGAAAAAAGCGAGGGAACGAGAACTATCAACTCTTACTTGGCAGCCTCGAGGACAACAGTCTCGGACTTGTTTCGGAGGCACGTTTCAAGAAACCCCTGGAATACCATAGAATCAGCTGAATCATCAGTTTCCATACTCTTCAATTGAACAGTTAAACAAGTGTCGGACTAGATTCATGCTTGCCAACTTACTTCAGAAATGTATCGTATAATGGCGCAAGTTGCGAGTGGTGATCGAATATTACTACGAATACACTGTAGCACGAACTTATTCACCGCAAGTCGATCGCTTTTTCTTATTTGATACAGCAAAGAAATAGCGTGAAACTGCACTAATGCGTTATCTGAACTTGCGGCTTCCTGAATCTCACTGCTCCACCGTCGCACAATTTCAGGATTTACCTAGTTCGCAAGATAAGTTACTGAGAAGCAATATTCAAGTTGGATGACTTACTTTCATCAATCGAAGTCCAGAAACGAGCGCAGCCGACGAGACTGCAGGGCATTTATCGACAACAGCTTGCTTGAGAAATCTCTCTATCTGTCCCAGCAAACTTGCATCAGTTATGCTACAGAGAACGCGTATGGAGTTTGAGCGGTAAAGATCAACGTTGCTGTTCATGTCTTTCATGAGGGAAGACGTGACGATAATAACCTACTCGCAAATGTTATACCAACACCACACATTCGAGTCAGAAGCGCACCTCATCAGCGCTGGGGCATATTTCTTTGATGATCAGATAGAGCAAACGGCGTAAACTACCGTCTGTTGCGTGGAATAGTTTGGTAACTGAAAAGAAAACCTCTGTTGCCTCCGTCTAATTCAAGATGAAACAGATTTGCAGTAATGATTTAGTGCCAAATTTACCTTCGTGAAGGATTCTCCTTGGTTATAGAGAAACAGTAGCTTTGTAATCACCTAACAAAAATGGGTTGAGTCAAGAAAAGAAGTGTACTTCAGGACGTACCTGCTGGCACTTCCGCGCTGAGAGCTGCGTATCGTTGAAGCAGCGTGCTTCTTGGAGAACTGCACCTTTCTCAATAGCCCAAAAGGGCGATTGTTCATCTATGCGAGAGTTAGCCCGCCCTTCCAGTGCTCTTGGTAGATCACAACTACCTTGATAGATCTCCTCGTCGCGTTTTTTTACGCTTTGCGCTTCGCGCACCGGTGCTTCCATTTGGTTGATACGGTGGAGTCTCTTCAACGAATAAAATCACGCAGTAGTGTTGATGCTACTCCCGCGTCGCGTCGCTTGCGAGTAAGTGGCCGCCTAACGAAGTACAACAGGTAGTCTACCAGCGGACTCGCCGTGACTAAGTTGCTCAAGTTCACGTTACTTGACGAACTCACACGCCTACGCTCAACATTTTTGCGCGATCGCTCGTTCATTATGATAACAGTACGAGTACGAGTACGAGTACGAGTCGGACTAATTTCAACTCGGAGTGTACCACTTTGCCCAGAAACGTATTTAAGCTAGATACTCACGATATCATAAATATGGTACGTTCGAGATAAATCGCTACTTCGCTGTGACTGCGCTACTGGTTCACGTGATTTTCAACGCGCTGGTTGGTATTCGCGACGATAGGCGCGCGTGTCGACGCAATACTATCACATCTGCCTCGTGAACGTCTGCTTCGTCTGTCTTGCGAAGATGACTGGTACACCCGTTGGGCTTCTTGCGACGAATCAAAGTGTGGAGCAAGTATACGCCATCGAGCTACAGGTGCGACACTTGAATCAGCAACTGACCAGCCTGAACCAGACCAGGGATACCTAAGAACTCAGAGTATGGATGGCGAGATACCCGCTCAAGTGATGGATGAAGTATGTGTTCTTTTACGTTCTAATCTATGCACGCTGACTGTCCGAAGGGGAAGGGGTTGAAGATTGTTGTATCACAACACAATATAGAAGGTAACAACTGCACCACCTAGTTGTAGCGTGACTGACTTTTGAAGGTGTTGAACGACCGCTTACAAAGCCTATGCTCATTTTGAAAAGGCACACGATTCGATCGTGGTATGAAGTTGTGGGACTTGTTACAAAGAAGTGTGTTTTCAGTGAACGGCCTCAGATATCGAGCGATATCACTGGTCACTAGGACTCGTTGAGAAATAATTACATTTGAGTCGCTTCATACGCTTTTATAGCAGCCACAAGTACGTCAGTTTGTTCAGGCTTACCGACCGAGATCCTGATACAGCTCGCGAGCTGTTCAGGACTCGAATAATATCGGACCATCACACCTTGTGAAGCAAGGAACTCTTTCAAGCCCATGGCGTCTCCAGCAACCCTTTAACAGTTTGAGTATCAGCAGGACAAATGAAGGAAATGAGCGCACCTCGTAAGGATGAAATTGGAGTGTGACGGAAACGGTGTGAGAAAGCTGAATTGTTGTAGTTCATTGAACAACCTCTTGCGCTCTGTAATTATCAAGTCCTTAACTCGCTACAAAGTGCATTAACGGCACGAACTCTGCTCAACGTAATTCCATACCTTCAAATAATCAGGATTATCCAATGCAGCACACGCAGCGACTTCGGCGGCAACAGAGACATTGTAGGGTTGCTTCACGCGCCATAGATAGCTGACAAGCCAACTGGGGAAAGCGCCATAACCAACACGAAGACCTGTGGAAAACCGTGAAAGGTTTACTTCAAGCATGCACGAAAGCCGTACCAGCGAGAGCTGCGCGTTTACTAAAGGTTCTAAGTACTATGAGATTCTCATGATTAACGACGTCTGCGATCTTGCTTCCTGATGTGTCGCAGAACTCTACGTAGGCTTCATCCACAACGACAAGCACTTGCAGCTGTAAAAGGTCATCTATCTCATCTGTTGTTATGACTGATCCATCTGGATTGTTTGGAGATGTCAAAAACAACACTTTCGGCTTGTGTTTTTCAACTGCTGACTTAATACCAGGTATATCAAGTCCGAAACTCGGGGCTTCCATCCGAGGAACATCAACCACTTTTCCAGCTGCCATGGCTTCAGGCCAAAGAACGATTCAAGAAAGAGAAACGTACCGTTGATGCTACAATCGAACGCATACATACCAAACGTGGGCGGTGTATTGATTATAACATCATCTGGTTCCAAGACGACGCGTAATAATAGATCAATGAGCTATTCAGAAAATTAAAATCCATGTTGAGGACACGAGAAGAACAAATACCTCGTCTGCTCCGCATCCAACCAAGATATTCTCCATGGGGACGCCGCAATCGTCTGACTGTATGCGCGTGTAGGTAAATAACATTTTGAGCTCGGAGCCAGTAGACCTACCAGTTTCTTTCGTAGGCGTCTTGACTCAGGGTCTGGATAAATATGTGGGTACTGAAGAGTAGCCAGAGCTTCATACACATCTGATTTGCGTGATCCTTTTAAAAATAGCTTATCAAGGTAGAGTTAAGACGGTACCTTCTGGAGGGCCGTACGGATTTTCGTTGGCATCCAGCTTCACGATCTTTTCGATTTCGATGCCAAGTTGCTCTATACCGTTTTCAGTACGCCGGACGGCGCGAGGTGGGTTAACGTACCTGATAACACTTCAAGAGGCAAGATCGGCTTGTACGGAGCCAGCTCCAAGATATGGCGTCTGACGTAACCTGCGTGCGACCCAACTCCTAGGCAACGCGTTCGTTCCCTATTGTCATAAACAGACGCGCTCCACGTGTGACGGTGAAGTGCCCTTCTCTCTTTTATTAAGCGAACGAAGTGTGGGACAGAGAAACACGTGTGTGTCGTCATCTCCGGCTTGGTTGCGATTTATATTGCTGGTGAATAGTCGCCTGCCTGAATCGCCTGAATGTAGGCACCGTTCAGTTCAGTGTTGCGGCAGACGGCGCACGACTGAAGCCGCCACCTTACTATAACCTCGACGCTTGCCAAGAGGGTCGTGCTGGCTGACGTAGATACCAGTTTGTGATCACATCACAGATACCAATATTTTGGGAGAATCATAGCTATGATATACTTCTCCAGCCCAAAAGTCGTGAGAAAAATGGACATAGCGTAGCGAGAATTTGGCCCATTCAGACGCGGAGTAACTTTTATGGTGCAAGTTGCGCGCGAACGACTAACAAACAGCTTGAAATGCTCAGCTCGGAATTTTCATTCGGAACGACACGGAACCTTCACTTCGGTTTCAAACGCCAACTGCGCACGCAGCGGAAATCTCTGTCGCGGTGGAACTTGGTAATATACCCGTGTGCGTAGATCGACTTCTCGAAAGTGTTGGAAGACGAGAACGCAGTATTCATGTCCGTCACTGACGGCTTCACTGGCGAAGCCCTTTTCAGCCAAGGTGAGTTGAACAACACTCTCTCGGAAGGAAGTTTACCCTGTTGTGTATCTCAGGATTCTGTTATACATATGATGACGTAATTTTTCATCCGGGTTTTATAGATTTCGCGGCTGATCAGGTGAGTTTCCATTTGCTCCGCCGCAAGTTATGGGCTGAGCAGATCCTAGGTTGAACTATCCACGAGGGTCAGTAAGAACATAAAACTTCGAACACCGTTGGTTAGCTCACCAATGGATACTGGTACGTTGTGAGTTCTTGCTCTTCTTACTTTATTTAATGATGGCGTAGTCACGGAAGCAGATATGGCAATCGCACTGGCTGAAGCTGGTGGCATGGGTTTCCTTCACTACAACATGACGGTGAGTTTGAAGTTGACGAACTTGAAACGTCCCTAATGCCCTTCAAAGGCCGAGATTCAGTTGGAGCATGTGCGGATCGTCAAATCACACATTCCAGGCTACGTCGCTAGACCAGCTGTTGTTCAAGCAGACTCAACTCTCTCTATGCTAGACACTTTGAAGTCAGAGCGAGGCTTCTCAAGTGCTTGTGTTACTGAAGATGGAAGTTGCGGGAGTAAGCTGCTTGGTCTTGTGACAAACCGAGACATCGATTTCGAACGTGATCGTAATATTATGGTTTCTAAGGTCATGACACCAACTGCGCAGCTAACTGTTGGATTAATGTCTAACAGTCTAGCTGACAATGAGAAAATACTACTTGAAAGTAAATGTGGCAAGCTACCCATCATTGACGCAAATGGGAATCTAGTCGCGCTCTTGACGAGGAAAAGCATCAAAAATCGATTGAATAGTCCAGTCATTGGTGAACCGTCAATTGGTGCCGATGGCAAACTCTTGTGTGGCGCCGCAATAGGTACACGTGACTCAGATCGTGTACGAGCAAAGTTACTTGCCGATGCTGGGGTAAACGCCATCATTCTTGACTCTTCACAGGGAGATTCGGTTTATCAACTCGAAATGATTAAGTTTTTGAAGCGTGAAGTACCAAATGTCGATGTGATCGCTGGCAATGTCGTGACGCAGAATCAGGCAGCTCGTTTGCTCGAGGCAGGAGCAGATGGTCTCAGGGTTGGCATGGGCTCCGGCAGCATCTGCACTACACAAGAAGTTTGCGCGGTGGGTCGCGGTCAGGCAACTGCAGTGTACAAAGTAAGTCAGATGGCAAGACGCTATAATGTTCCTATCATTGCCGATGGCGGCATTCAAAGCAGCGGACACATTGTCAAAGCCCTCTCGCTTGGTGCCAGTGCTGCCATGTGTGGCTCAGTATTTTCCGGGAGTACAGAGGCTCCTGGGCAGTACTTCTTTCAAGACGGAGTACGCGTAAAAAAGTATCGTGGTATGGGTAGCCTGGATGCGATGAAGAAAGGTAGTGATGCTCGATATCTGAGCGAGTCTGGTCACTTGAAGATCGCACAAGGAGTCTCTGGAACAGTGCGCGACAAAGGCTCTGTCAAAACAATGATTCCCTATCTGATTCATGGAGTCAAGCAGGGTTTCCAGGATCTCGGCGCGCGATCTCTAGTTCAAGCCCATGAAATGTTGGACAATGGCCAGATGACTATGGAGGTACGAACTGGTGCTGCCCAGCACGAAGGTGGAATCCATGACATGCATAGTTACACAAAGGTTCCATGGTAAGACAGTTGGTAGTGGGTGCCACGTGAAGTCTTCACCTACACAGACACAGTTATCAGTTAGCTATTCCCTCGTCTTTGTACTCGCTATGAAGATCACAAGAGCTGCAAACAACTTACTTTCTGTGCACTGAGGAAAATCGTCAACTTACAGATGAGAAGTGAGTTCACACAAAAGATGAGAACAATTGGATCATAGTCCTCTCTGAACAGCGTCGTGAAACCTCCGAAACTTGCCAGCCTCGTCTGAATGTGATCGTGATCATAGCGACGTTAGAAGTTGTAACGAAATCACCTTGCTTCGATTACCGGATATCCCCAACTCTGCCTTTCGCTGAGGCCCTCTATGTTGGACGCGCTCTCTTTTGCTTCGCTGAGAGCGGTTCATCAATTGAAAGCGCCTACGGCACGGAGAACATGCTACAGCATTGCGCGGAAGTGTAGTATACCACTGCACGCTTACGTTCGAATGCTGAGTAATGGGGTACATACGATTTTACTTAAACACCGACGGCACCTACTGTGCCCGGCCGCAAACGGTAATCGGCTTGTCTACGACTGGACAGGGTCAGAGTCTGACCGTCAGTCTATTGACATTAAGTCTTAGTAATGTCAGTCTTACTAAAGCCGACTAACAGTGAAATCCATAACTTTCCCCATAACTTGCATTCGAAGAGCCACACTACTGTTAGTCGTTGACCGATAACTTGAATCATAACTTTTATGACGAAAGTTATGCGCGACGACTAACAGTGAAATTCCGTAACTTGCTTCGTAACTTGCTAAACCCTAAAGTTATGGATGTACTGTTAGTCGGCTTAAGTATTTCTTAAAATAGTGCATTTTGGCCCAAACACAAAAAATAGTGTTTCTTTCTATCTCTTCGTCGGCCTAAGTACGTCGTATTTTCGCAATAATCGTAACATTCCAATTTCGAAATGTATGTTCCAAGAGTTATGAGTTGTACTTAGTACCTAGTAGTTACCATTAAATATGGTATGTTAGTTCTTCTAATCGCCAGTCAAAACTGGCCCAGTTGATTTCGGCGCCGCCGCCTGTCAACAGACGACCAGAAGTTCCTCCAACGCGATGCAACGGCTCTGAGCAATCCTTCTCGTCACTGTAAGGAGCTACCTGCATATTCATTTCGATACCATTCTTTCTGTTCGCTCATAAATACTAGCGAGCAAGTTAGAGGGTTGAGTAGATTGCGAAAACGATGGCTCAAGAGCCAGCACCCGAGGTGGTGAGTGCCGTCGGTGACATCCCAAGTGCTTGGTATAGAAGAGAGCAGCACGTTGGGTACACTCAATCTGGCATTAAATTACTTCGTAATGATGCTACAGACAAGATAGACGCATTACTAAAATCAATCGACGACCGAAGCGCTTGGAGGTTGCTGGTAGACGAATGCAGCGGTCTGCAGCTGCAACTCTCCCCTGCACAAGTGCGACTGCTCAAGCAACTAGGAACAGGCATTCTGCCGCGCTCCGACAAAGAGTCTTATGATTATGACCACTTCCACAGTATTCGTTCAGAAAACGAAAAGTTCAATCCGGAGCAGCACGAACCAAAAAGACGTTTCAAACCTTCAAAATATGAAGCAGAACGAATTCTTCGTTTGGTCAGAAAGCTGCGACGTGCTACGAGTGAAAGCTCGTCGACTCGAAAATCTCTGACACGTGACTTAGATATATGGACGGATAACGAAAATGAAGAATACCCTGGGCCAAATAAGCCGTCTAGGCCTAGTAAACTGGAGATAGCAGGTACTGCTCTGTCATATAACGCACCGCCAGAGTACCATGACGATGAACGACTTGCGCATAGTAAGTCTCTACGTTCATTGAAGACGACGTCAAACTTCATCTTGGATCGTTTTCATCGATGCTTAGATTTGTACTTGTGTCCCAGAGTACAGAAGCAAACACTTAAAATCAACCCTGATACCATTTTACCACGCATTCCAGAACTCGCTGATATGCGACCATTCCCAGCAAAGCTCGCACTCAGCTTCCATGGTCATCAAGCCGAACTTTCTGCGCTTGCTATAGATGATTCGGGGGAATTTTTAGCATCTGGTGACATGAATGGATATCTCAATATATGGGACGTGACAACCACAAACCGTGTAAAACAGTACACTTTCCGTGAACCAATTACATCTTTGTCTTGGCGTCCGCGAATACGTGGCTTAGAGTTAGCGGTGTGTGTCGGAAATTCAGTTGTACTCGTCGGTTTAGAACGAGACGATTACTTCAAGCAAAACGGTGGAAACAACGTATGGTCTGTCGATAAGTTGAACCATTTCACCACTTCCAGCAGTGGGGCTATTCTGTCCTTGGATTGGCATCCGAAAGGGGATTATGTGGCTACAGTTGAAGAATCAGGCGATGTATGCGTGCATCGAGCATCTACATCGACGAGTCAAAAGGTTTGCTCGACGAAGAAGAGTCATCTCATTAAAGTTCTTTGGCACCCAAAGCAGCCTTTACTTTACATTGCTACTCGCAACTGTATTCAAACCTTTGCCGTGAGAGAGAATCGTATTCAGAATAAGTTGAAGCCTGCGAATAGTATTGTTGTATCGATGTGCCTATCGAGTGGAGGGGAGTATGCATTCGTGACGTGCAATGACTCCCGTTTGTATATTTTTGACACAGAGGCATCTAGTTCTCCAATAAAAGTACTGCAGTTACAGAATGGGGTCGGTCTATGTTCATCGTTTCATAGAGTTCTACCACTCCTTACAATCGCGTTTGCAAGCGGTGTTACCCAAATCTTCTTCGCAAGTTGGAAAGAACAAGTCTCAGAAACACCCAGCATCATCCCACTCAAAGTCCTTGGTTGCGGTACACGTGCGCAACTGAGCAGGCATCCATGCGTTTTCCATACGACTCAACCATGGGTAGTTTCATCACACGGAAGAAAGATACAACTTTTCACCGACTGAAGTATGGAATTCTAGTCATTTCTTGGAACGACCGAAAAAAAGGAAACAGGTGTCAGTTATGTAACGTAGTCACTCATTGCAAAGTGCTAAAGGCCTAGAACCTAATCATTACGAAACCTTTACTTGCTGGATGCGAGTCCGGAAATGCCCGCAGCTATGCGGTCTTCACGGCGCGCAATCTTACGCATTCTAGTGGCCTTATTCTTTGCGCGACGAGCTTCAAACTGGTCGGCGAGAGACTTCTCCCGAGCCTTCTCAGCCTTCGCCTTATGGATGGCTTCCATGAGAACGCGCTTGTTCTTAAAAACATTACCCTTGCACTTCAGGTACATGGAGTGATACATATGCTTATCGATCTTCTTAGCTTCTCTGTACTTCTTCAGTAACCTACGAAGCACACGGTGACGCCTGAGCCAGAGGACCTTCGTGGGTAACCTAGCCTCACGAGTACCTCTTCGCTTACCGTAACCGGTGTGTCGTCCGAGTCGTTTGGCCGCTAATTCGCGTGAAGTACGCGCGCGCGAATGAATCTGCAAAAGAATGAGGATTCAAGAATTCAAAATGGACCCGCTAACTCACCTTGGTGGGCTTCCGGATCACGAATCCGTCCTTGATCAGCTTACGAATGTTCTGTCTAGAGTTCGCCGCCGAAATCTCGTTGATCTGTGCATGTTGGTGTTAGCAAAGTTTCGGAACAGGAGAAAATTAAATGTATTGCTAGAACGTGCACAATGCGAAACTTGGCGATAGAGTGGGCGCGTCAAACGTTTCGAGCTTCACTCAGGTTGAACGCACCTCGTTAGGGTCCATCCAGATCTTTCTGGCGCCGCAATTCAGCACAGACGCGGCGAGTCGCTTTTGCAACTTGAGCGAAACCATGGTAAATCAGGGAGTTTATTTCGAACTGAGTCGGTAGTTGCTCGTGACAGCCGTACCACCAAGCGGGGTTCTTTGACGCTGAAGCCCTAGGGCGCCGACAACCTCGAGCGGTAGTGATTCGCGACGTTCGACCGACGACGTCTTGATATGTACCATCTTACTAAAATCGTTATTTAATATTGGCTTCTATCAACAATTCGGAGGTTCATGAATCCATAAATCTCCAACATGTGCTGAGCTGGGAAAACACATTATAGTAGGCGATGTTGAGCTCTATGTATGAACCTAACACGCTACAGCTCGTCCACGACTCATTCAGTTGTTACCGTTTGTGATATCCTGCTCGTGTCGTCATCCACCGGCTACTTACGCTGCCGTGTGCGACAGCTGAATGTTTTTTGAAGTTTTGCTGGCAGCGCGCGAGTGTACGGCTCTCCACCTGCTCTCACATAACAACTCGGCATGCCCGCCCGGAATTCAGGAAGTGAGCCGGCTAAAAGGAAGATAGAACCGCTCATAGATGCAGGGCCGCCCAAGCGCATCAAGTCCAGTGCAGGTGAGCACACAGAACGAGAGGTACTTTGGGTGGACAAGCACAGACCCCGAGTCTGGACTGAGCTCGTCGGCAACAACAGTAAAATCTTGCAGTTGAAAAACTGGCTCAGCCAATGGAGCGGACAAAAAACGAACTTCCGTCGTGCGATGCTCATGAGTGGACCGCCTGGCGTTGGTAAAACCAGCTCAGCACAACTTGTATGTGACGCACTTGGCTTCAGGTATTTTGAAGTAAATGCAAGTGACGCTAGGAATAAGTCCACCGCAGCTGTGACGGATGGAATGAGGAATAACGCCTTAACCATAGTAAAGGAGATGATTTCAAACGCATCTTTGACCTTCGGCGGTGAAACTCGCAAAATGGTATTGATTATGGACGAAGTTGATGGTATGAGTAGCGGAGATCGTGGAGGCGTTTCCGAACTAATAAATATTATCAAGAACTCCCGGATTCCGATCATATGCATATGCAATGATAAGTATTCGCCAAAGTTAAAAGGTTTGATTAGTGTTTGTGATGAATGCGTCTACCACCGACCGTTGAAAACACAAATTATCAAGCATATAACAAAAATCGGGCAAGCTGAAGGACTCAGTCTCACAGGTGATGTCACTGCTAAGCTTGTCGAGAGTTGTTGCAACGACATCCGTTTGTGTATAAACCAATTACAGTTCGCTTCACAGACAGTTTTTGCCCCGGAAAATGCTCCAAACACCGTCAAAGATATTCCTGGGAATCCTTTCTCAAACACGGACATCCTGTTCAGCACAGGAAGTCAGCTCTCTGTATTGGATAAGGAACGGTTGTCTTTATCTGATGCTGAGTTAATTCCTTTATTTGTGCATGAAAACTACGTTAACATGAGACCATCTGGTGCGACAAGCGACATGGATCGGTTAAGTTTGTCAGCTGCCTCGTCAAGCCGTCTATCTGAATTTGATATGATATGTACAGCAGTCTACTCTAGACAATATTGGTCTTTGCTCCCCGTATGCACAATGCTCGGTGCAGTTCTACCTGCATCTGTTGTATCGGGAAGGCGTGAACTCATCTCGCCGTCGGCGGGGGAACGCAATTTTCACCGTTTTCCTAGTCTTCTTGGTAAAATGTCATCATCATCCAAGGTTCGACGTCTATGCAGTGAGCTTTCTTCACGCTTTTCCACAGGAATATCGACAGGAGTATCAAGCTCACAGCTTCGCTTGAACTATTTCGCTTTAATGCGTCTGAGAACTCTGAAAGAGATGACTTTCACAAGTAAGGGTGGGAAAGAACAGGAAGGGATCGAGAGTGTGCTAGCGTTTATGCACATCTATAAGCTGAAAAGAGAAGACTGGGATACATTGCATGATTCAACTCGACTGGAAGGAAAAGGGCCTTTCTTTCAGCCTACAGCGCTAGTCTTGTGCAGCAAAACCAAGGCGAAGTTCACAAGGATGTGTAAGACTCATAACCTTTGAAAATTACTCTACAGAGTTCATCTAGGATGTCCAGAAGCACGGTACCATTTCATGGTAAGCAAGTAAAGTGTCGCACCAAGTTGTTGCTGCAGTAATAAATCCCATGTTTCAGCTGAATTTTCTTCACAAAAGATGACTTGGTATTGACGTGCCGCAAGACGCCCGAAACGCCTCGTACCTTGATGTGCATCGTTCGCCTGCTTTGTGAATAAGTTCTCTCGCCAACAACTTCTTATTTGACTCACCAAAGTGAATATTGCTTTAACCAATATCGAACTGGGTATCGCCTGTTTAAAAATACGTTCAATATTGGAATCAACCGGATGTAACATCATACCTCAGGTTCTTGTATTTCCATCGCCAGTAAAGCCTCATGAATCACCACTGCAACTTGTTCTCGAAACTGTGCTCTACTGTGTTCTGTAAGCTCAACAGCTGCGTTCAACAGACGAGCAGTTGGAACCGATCGCACCAGTAAGGAAAGCGTATTCCGCGCAGAAGACATCACAAACTTCTTATCAAATGAGCTTTTTTCAAGAAGTGCATAAAAGAGGGACGAAGTATCACTACTAACAAACTCTTTAAACTCGCTTGCTCTTCTTGCAAGAAGTACATCTAAACAGAGCAGTGTCTCCTTGACAACAGCGCTGCGGAGGCTACCAAGAAGGTGAGTCAGCGCTGGTATGAGCAATTCTAGATCTAGAAGGTCTTCGGTTTGCTCTACATCAGCGATTATGGCACACTCAGCAAGGCCTTGACACGCCAGCTGCCAGTCGGCAGACTGGATCTTCTCGACTGTACGACGAGCTGATTCCCTTTTGACTGCGCACGCGTCTTGTTTCGCCATACCTTCGAGTCTCAAACACTATCGGCAAAATCGGCAAAATCGCTATCCATAAGTAGGCACTTCGTCGCGACAGAACGGCAGGATCCCAACCGTTGGAACCCAACGACGTTGACGGTCAACTATCTGCGGCGCGGCGCTGCGCGGCGCGGCGCTTCTCCGCGCTTCTCCGCGCAGTGCCACGTAAGAGGCACATAAAGTCACGGTCATTTCACACATGAGACGACTCAAAAGCACACAGGGTAAACACGATGAATTCTTGGATCTTAGAGAGTTGGGTCTTTTGTATAGACTAAGGCCGACTAATAAGAGCACCAAACAAAGTTATCGAAATCACGTAAATTTGACGATAACTTTGCCCGAAGTTATCGTCAAATTTAAGGTTTGTAAGGCCGATGAAGAGATAGCTCCAAAATACACTTTTTTTAGGAAATACTTCGAAATTGGCGATGAAGAGATAAAAATTCACAAAAAATAAAAGTGTTTTTTTGTGACATCGGTGAAAAAAAAACACTATTTCACCCCGAAATAATAGTGTTTTTTTTCACGCAAAAAAAAGTATTTCTTTTTTTCGCCTATGGTTCACGACTCGTCGCCGATTTGATACTAAAAAATAGTGTTGTGTTTGCGCTATCCCTACATCAAACTATTTCTGAAAATAGTGCATTTTGGCCCAAACAAAAAAAAAGTGTTTTTTTGTGAATTTTTATCTCTTCATCGCCAATTTCGAAGCATTTCCAAAAAAAAGTGTATTTTGGAGCTATCTCTTCATTGGCCTAAGTGCACGATTGTACTAGATCTGTGCCACGATGATAAAATGGTAGCAAGAGGTGGCGGCGATGACACGAAGGGCGCCGCCGCGTCACTCTGCGCAGTGTACGCGTGATTCGCGATACTTTTTGTCAAAACAGAGTAACGCTACGGTGCAAACGATAGTCTTCATACTCGCAGACGCGGCCGCGTACGAATAGTTCAAAGAAACTTAGGATGGCGACGGAAGAGTTCGTACTGAAGCCCGAAAATTCTCCCGCTCCCCTGGACGCTTCCAGGTGGCCTCTGTTGCTCAAGAACTACGATAAAATGATGGTACGTCCTTGACTGTGCTCTAATACGGGAGATGTTCTAAACGTCGTTGATTTTCGTAAATAGATACGAACTGGGCACTATACCCCGATCCCAAACGGATGCTCGCCCCTAAGGCGCCCACTCAGTGAGTACCTCCGGTATGGAGTCATCAACCTCGATAAGCCGGCAAACCCATCTTCGCACGAAGTTGTCGCCTGGTTGAAGCGCATTTTGCGCGTTGAAAAGACTGGACATAGCGGTACACTTGACCCAAAAGTGACAGGTTCGCTGATAGTCTGTATAGACCGTGCAACTCGACTTGTGAAGGCTCAACAAGGTGCGGGAAAGGAGTATGTTTGTGTTTGTCGTTTGCATGGTTCCGCACAGGGTGGTATCAAAGCTGTTGAACGAGCGCTAGAAAATCTCACGGGAGCTCTCTTCCAACGACCACCTTTGATTTCTGCCGTCAAGCGCCAATTGAGGATTCGTACTATTTATGAGAGTAAACTCTACGAGTACGATGCCGACAGGAATTTGGTTGTTTTCTGGATTTCCTGTGAAGCTGGTACATACGTTCGAACTCTTTGCGTTCATTTGGGTCTACTACTTGGTGTAGGAGGTCATATGCAAGAGTTAAGGCGCGTGCGATCTGGCATCTGTGGAGAGGGAAAAAACCTGGCTACCATGCACGACGTGCTTGACGCAATGTGGCTTTACGACAACTACAAACAGGAAGATTACTTGAGAAGAGTGATTTTGCCGCTTGAAACGTTATTAACGAATTACAAGCGTATTGTTGTCAAAGACTCAGCGGTAAACGCTGTATGCTACGGAGCCAAGCTCATGATACCTGGTGTACTACGCTATGACTCTGAGATAGAAGTAAACGAGGAATGTGTTTTGATGACTACTAAAGGTGAGGCAATTGCAGTTGCTATTTCTCAAATGAGTACAGCAGTGATCGCTACGTGTGATCACGGAGTTGTCGCAAAAGTCAAAAGAGTTGTGATGGAGCGCGATACTTACCCTCGTCGTTGGGGACTAGGTCCAGCTGCTCTGGCAAAGAGAAGTGGTGTTTTGCCAACAAAGACCAAGGAACTCAGCAATACGGCTGAGCATCAGACTTCGAATAAGAAGGAGAAGAAGGAGAAAAAAGAAAAGAAAGAAAAACACGAGAAGAAAAAGCAGAGGAAAGATTGAAGTCTGTATGACACAGTTTTTGATTCCCAAGCATGGAATATTTTGAGTCCCTGTTCTATGGTCTCGCAGTTTTTAAGTGCACAAGTAATATAAATGATATGTGATAACATACGAATACTACTAGTAGTACAAGTAATAGATATGTATACGTCCGAAGGAACGCCCATGACATAACCTGGCCAGTTGGAAGTACAGTTCAAGCAGTTATGGCTTGACTCTTTCGCAACTGCCAAAAGCATAGCTCGCCGCCTGTTGAGCACGTTAGGAGGAACGTATTACTGCAGCTTACAAATACATGACTGCGTGCTGCTAAATCTTTAACGCCATAAGCGACGAACGTAACGTGTATGTTATTTTCTAGATCCCACACATGGATGAAGTCATCCTCCGACCCAAGAACAAGGAGGCCTCCGCCATGCCTGAATACACATGGTGACAAAATGTTTCGCTCGTTAACATGCCCGCGGATGATCATTGTACATGCTTTCGATGCTATACTCCATATGAATACTTCACTATGAAGAGTTGTAACTATTAAATACTTGGAGTTTTCCGTAAAAGTTGCTGAAGTGACTGTAGCGTTGAAAGATAAAGTTTCAAGACACAAGTTGTTGTGTGTATCCCACATTCTGCACATTCCATCGCAGCTAGAGGAGAGCAGTACCGAGCTATCACGACTAAAGTTCACACTCGTAACAGGATCAGAATGCCCGGGTAATATTGCAACACAGCTACCAGTTGACGGATCCCACATACGGATGGACTCGTCACAGCCACCACTGGCGAGCAGTGTATCTGCGTAGTTGAATGCACAGCAAAGTACCGGACTCTCGTGACCATGCATAACGAGTAGACATTCACCGGTCAATACATCCCACAACAAAATTGATTTGTCATCTGAGCAAGTAGCCAAGTACAAACTGTTATGAGCCCAACCCACTTCACACAGTGCTTCAGTGTGTCCAAGCAATTCTAAGTGAAGAGCGAACTTGTATACTCGCCAAACTTTGCAGGTTTTATCAGTTGATGCACTCGCAAGCCTGGCCAAAGATTTGTAAGAGTATTCAAACGAAATACAATTGGTTTACCACTTGCCGTCCGGCGAAGCACGTAGTGCCACAACTGGTGCCTTGTGATGGAGAGCTTCCCGGTTGACGAGTTCAAACGTACAAGACATCTGCAACTTTCCACGAGCACAACTTCTAGACTATCTGCGCCATAGTAACAAGCAGCACCAGTTTTATTCTGCAGTCTCTTCCTCAGCCTCTCGCCTTGCACTTCCTAAGTTCGGAATCCGAACTCTCAGGTGTGGATTTATCGAAACGTTGCGTCCCGTAGATACCGGTAAACGAGATTATATGCGTCGTTTTCTTCGTTTGTTTTCCAGTCTTACACCGGCCCTGTACACGCTGCCACCAGATGCGTCCTCTCATACAACTCCCAAACATTAAATATTTCACATGGTACAAGTGCTTTCACATAGATAGATATAATAGGTACAGAGTATGAATTTTGAAAGACCGAGGGAGAAAGAGAAAAAACTGCTATCCTCCCTAACAAAAGTAACGTAATGGTCTGTGACTCGTCACTTTTCTCCTCGTGCTTTTTATGACAAAATATATTATTTCATATACTCCTGTGGAGCATCACCGTAGTGTGAAAATCGAAAAAACGTGCATTTGAGACTTGTTCAATTTTTTTATCGCGGCAGAGAGTGGGGCAGAGAACAAGGGAGCACTCCTTGGGCGTCTTCGAGCGAAGCACTGCGTTCACGCCAACCTCTACTCTTACAAAATCTAAACACAGTCGCTTTACTCACCTTTTTTCCCGTTTTCTCGTTGAAACGTTCCGTTATTTCTTCCCATGTGTACTCTCCATCGAGCTCCTCAGACAACTCTGCGAGCACCGTCTCGTCAGCGTCTGTCAACACGCTTGGTCTACCTGATCTCGGGAGTGCAGCCGCGCTTCCCGTCTCTCGCTGTCTGTTTATAATGTCGTAAAGAGCTTTAGGACTGATTTTCCAAGCTTTCGCCATTTCTTTCATGCTCGGCGTGCCAGTATGCCGCGCGAAACGAGCTGCCGTCGCGAGCTGTGTCCTCTCTCCATCCGTGAGTCGTCGTCTTCCGCGCTCGACCGTGGCGAGCGTAGGCCTACACGGACTCGGCAACGCGTGGGAACTCATCACAATACGTGTTTTCGACGCCGTCATCAGGCGCGTACTCGTCGGTCGCGTCCTGACGGAGCCGTGGACCTCCTTTTGCGTCCGACGTCTGGCGCGTTTCGAAATCGCTGGCGTCGACACATCCTCGACACCCGGTGCCTCGGTGTCTCAGTTTAGCTTGCGAGGCGGCCGTTTGCGTCGAGACTTCGCACTCGTGTCGCTCATGCCCGGCCGAATCGGTCTGCGCAAAACGCGCGCGACGCTGACGCGCGACGATAGACGTTGTGTGCATTCGTGTTCGATTACCGTTGCCGTGAAGACGTGCGAATAACTTTAATACAGGTGAAAACTTATGAAAATCAGCTCGGACTTTTTCAACTTTTTCACACATTTGCTATCATTTTGATCCATGAGTTAAACTTTCAGCGTTCGATTCCGGCGTATTTCGCGAGAAAAAGAATAGCGCAAATGCGATGATTAGACAGCACATTGTAAGAGCTTTCGAACGCTGGGCTGGGCGTGATCATACGCCAAACATCGGGCTACAAAGGGGCGTTTGTCAGGTTACTTTTGTTACGGAGGATAGTACTTTTGAACCGGAGGCGAGTACGATCACTCATCCTCCCTGGCGGAAACGTAGTTGATGATACAATTTGCCGGCAGAGAGTCGAGAGTCGAAGGCGGGGAGTGGCGACAGGCTTATCGCGATAGGCCAACAAGAGTAGTACAGAACTCAAGCGAATACACATGCGCGCTCTCGGTTGTCCGAACAGTTAGGCCCCCCGAAAGTCGGTTGAGTACATGAGTGCGCTCTACCGGCTGCACGTCGGCGGCCTACCAGCAACGATATCGGTTGAAGAGGTGAGTCGACGGTTCGCAAATTTTGGAGAAGTGCGCGACGTCGAACTCATCATGGAGAAGTTCCCCACTCTGCCACAAGAATCTCTCTGCAGAGGGTTTGCCTACGTGACGCTAGAGACGACACCTGTTCTTCTTGAAAAGTGCATTTCCACATACAGTGGCTGTACCTGGAAGGGGAGAACTTTGCGCGTCAGTATAGCCAAACCCAAAAAATTCTGATATTCGGGTCGACTCGCAACGCTTCAGCTCCCGAGAATCCCCAAACAAAAGGTCATCAGATAGTGAGCTATTTTAGCCTATTTTAGCGCTGAAAACTTCTGCCGTGTAAAAACATATTTGACTGAATCGTTCAATACGTACACTAGGTCCTTGACTGGGGAAGCAAGGCGGTTACTACGAAACGACTGCATATAAGAAAGTTATAAACGCTGCGATTTTTGAGTTCAAACGCTCGTTTAGCTTCTTTCTTAGCTGCGGTGCAACTCCGACGGGAGTAACCTCAGTTACTTCCGAGAAGCATGACACGAGAAATATTATTTTATGAAGGGTGATTTGGTCATTTTTTCACAGAATTGCAACGCTGAGAATGTGCCCACCCCTGAAGACAGCTTTGAGATAGCTTCAGCAACCTGTGACACACTGGGAATTGACTACAAGTATTGGTACCAAAGGCACCGCCTTTTTAAGAAGTGGGACCTAGGGATCACACTCGACACGGAAGCTTGGTTTTCTGTAACTCCTGAAGTTATTGCTGAACATCATGCAGTGCGGTGTTCGGAAATAGCTGCCTCACTGAGGTCTTCACAGCACTGTCCTGTCACGTTGGACGCCTTCTGTGGTGCTGGTGGTAATAGTATACAGTTCGCCCTAAAGAATATGAATGTTGTGGCCGTGGACAACCGTCCTGAGACGATTCGAATAGTAAGCATACTAGTCTTATTGACGAACGTCCCAAATTATAATCCCCGCTTAGGCTTCCCATAACTCAAAAGTTTACGGTATTAGACACAATATCGACTTCATATGCGGCGATACGGCCAGACTGTTACAATACGTAAATGCCGACATCATTTTCCTATCTCCACCTTGGGGTGGACCACACTATGGAGATAAAACGTTCTCTCTTGATCAGATACAAGTCTCAGGTCTTAACGGAATTGAGCTACTCAAGTGTGCCTTGCAGGTCACAAGAAACGTCATATACTACCTACCACGCAATGTATGCTTGCACAGTTTACGCAATATTGGCGTACCGTTGGAGGTGTGTAGTTTTACAAGTCGTAACTCGGCTCATCATATAATACTATGTAGGTAGAAAGAAACTTTCTTGGTGGAAAACTTAAAGCAGTCACGTTGTACTTTGGTGATCTTGTTGGACAAACAAGTTCTAGTTAAGGGCATATTATGCATGAGGCTACATGCGATACGCTTTCAAGTGTATCTGTACATCAATCGCATGTACAATCTCAGAAATCAAGTGTCATTCCCAATGCAGCACGCGACGCGTCACTTAAATCTGCGACACAAGCCAGTTTTGCAAGCTCCTCGTTGACACGTTTTGCACGATGGTGAAGGCGTGCCTGGCTAAAGTTTTTCCGACGAAAAGCCTTCACGAATTGGGCTAGCCTGAAGTTATTACTATCATTTTGAACACTCCCATGCACGATACGTTGATCCCAAATGAGCAAACTCCCTGCTCGCATATTGATTTTCTGCTTGAACTTGTGTAAGACATCTTTCTGTCCAAGTATATAACTTCCTGTTCCTTTGCCTCGCCAGACAAGATGACCGAGTTCCTCGCTCCTCGAAGGCATGTGACGTGAAATCTCACCTAACGATCGCTGCCAGTCTTGGAAACAACGGTGAAAACCTGTCAGGAGCACAGTGCCACCATCATGTGCAGAGTTGTTGTTCAACGCAAGAACACCTTGAACATTCGGACCACCCTTGTGATACACAGCGTTTATTTCCTTGCTAAAGTCCCGAGGTTTATCATATTTCAGATCTTCAATGAGCGGTTCACTTGAGAAGTAGGTCCAAGGGTTCAAGTCCACATGTAAATTTTCTTTTGTTTTCCAGTTTGGCTTGTCAACTATCTCAGTACCAATTTGTATGCTTTTCGTCGGTCGATAAGCACACCATCGATCATGAGACAACAAAATATTTTGATCGCGCAGTACAGTCTGGAACGCACGAATTACATTCGGATTGCAACGATTTTTGACAATCTGCTCAGTGAAAATTGAAGGCACTGGAGCTAGTCCGTATGTTTGTGAAGACAAGTGGTGGTAAGTTTCAGGTTCACTGTGATCAAAACCGACGAAAACATCTTCTAAGTAGTGCCAAATTTCCCCGATTGTATCGGCACATACATTCGTGCTCAATACATCTCGGAATACTATGAATCCTTTTTCAGTAAAAAAGTCAAGTATCGCCGATATCTGCTGTTCTGTGGCACCTTCACCTGGCACACTAAAAGCCTGAGTGAAACCCTCTTCATCCGCTGGGATAGGCGAATAAAAATATGTGTAGACTTCTGCAAACTGAGCAGGTGTACTTTCTCTGTCAGCTTGACGGTCAGCTTGACGTTTCCGTTTCTTATTAGAGTACCGCCGCTTCAACTCTTTCAGTTTCTGTGCTTCCTTTCGCAGAGTCGACTTATCCGCCCCTCCGGCCTTCAACTGACGCAATAAACGCAGCTGAACTTCATATTCGCTGAGAATCGCCATAGGCAAATCAGAGTTGCCTCGTAAGACGATCCATAAGACTAGATCAGTAGCGGCGCCGAGGCGGTTTGAGGAAGCACACGAAAAGACGAAAAGTTCTCTCTGAAGCGGTGCAATATATTTGCCTTGTGTAGGGACTCTCTGAAGCGGTGCAATATTTTTCGCTCTCTGCCGCGATAAAAAAATTGAAAAAGTCACAAATGCACGTTTTTTCGATTTTCACACTACTGTGATGATTCACAGGAGTATAATAATCTATTTTGTCATAAAAAACATGAGGAGAAAAGTGAAGAGTCACAGACCATCAGGTTACTTTCGCATTGGAGGATAGTATGACCCTACAGCTGATCGATCACAGGGTACACATGTGGAGTTTCAGACCTCATAGTATGATTTCTTTGCTGTATATTCAAAAAAAGGAAGAACCATGTAGACATAAAAAAGCGATAAATGAAAAGGCACCATTCATCACAAGGAATTTCTATCTCTTTTAGTCACCCAAAAAGACAACTGTAGTTAGGGGGCTCGCGACAGCACGCCGTGACGCCACGAGGGATACCTGTACCGACGACGTCAGTCGTGAAAGTGTCTAAATAAACTTCTAGTGTACCACGAAGAAGCTTTCATGAGCGGAACAACTTACCGAGCGAAAGTCCTAGACAACAACGACGAACAACTTTTTGACGAGGTGAGTTGCCACTTGAGCCAGAGCCATGACTCACTATGGAGCATAGCTGTACGAAAATCAAGGCCTGACGAATGCATATCGGAGTCCTGGTGAGTAGAAGTTGATGGTCAAGAGTTACATCCAATGTCACGAAATTATAGACGGCACACTTCCGAAAAGCAGTGAGTTGGTTCCAGCAGGGGACTTCAAGGTATGGGAACACACGTTTTGCCTCTAAAAAAGACTGAAGCACAAGTCAGGTAGGAAAGCAGCTAGCCGCAGGTAATGATGCGACAACTCTCTTTAACTTGCCGTAATAACGATTCTAGATGTCGCTCCGCCAGTACCACCACCGGGTATGCCCCTTCAAGCAGAGACTCGACTGTCACACTTTCCAGACGGGAGTCTGAACACATATAACGGCCAACCACCAAATGCACGCTACAACGACAGTGGACAACGAATTTTACCTGGTGGAGGTGGAGGTGCTCGATTTATTCCTCCTGATGAGTACAAGGAATTTCTCCAGTTGGGCCATGGTGGTGTATTTGATCTTGACTTGGATAATATTGATATTGCCCCATGGCGAGACAGGGGTGTTGATCAGGGTGCTTACTTCAACTACGGTCTCGATGAGAGATCTTGGCGTAAGTACGCGAAGGCCATTCGTAAGGCGCGCATCGAAAGACATGTGAAGAACAAAATAGAAACGATCAATATGGATTCACATGCTGTTGATGTTGACCTTCCAATAGAAGTGCGTAGAGCTATAGGTGGTTGGGAGCATGCAGCGCCACTTGTACACACGAGTCCTAACCCAACCGATGAAGCCAATGGCGCTAACGTTCTATCTGAATGTGGCCCCATAGAGCACATGCTTCGACCGGCCTCAGAATCGCAACATAGAAAGGATAGTGGAGCAGACTTGTCCGCAAAAGGGTTTCTTGAGGGTTTGCAGGAACAAATAGAAGAAATTCAAAGAGAGTATAAAAGAGCTTTGAAGAGTGGCGCAATGACGCCCGAAAAGAATTTGGAATTGCAGCAACGAATGTTAGAACTCAAGCTACTTTTAGCAAATAATCAACGTGATACTTGACATGTTTCCGCACTGCACACTGACGACTGACAAATTTCCCATTTGTCGCTGAGCATTGACAACAGGTTTGCAGTCAAGAAAGAATACGTACGCACGACACTAGGGGACTGGCATCAATTTAGAATGCATGAAATATTGAATGTAGTTCAAACTAAGGTTAATTAAGCAACCCGTTTCCCGTGTTTGCTATGCGCAAGAGTGGGCCTTGACAGACGGGCGGCGTTGCTTTTATTAAAGGTAATTCGGGTAGTTAACCATCGGCGCGAACGCACCTTGAGCGAAGAACGCGGCGGTCGACAAACCGACGACGACGAGAGTGATGATCCAGCCAAAGATGGTCTTGCCGATGATGAACCAGTTGATACCCTTACGACCTTCGAGCATGGCGACGCCGACAGTGGCGCCGACTTGGCAGTGGGTGGTGGAAAGCGGCCAGCCGAGACGGGAACCCATGATGATAACACAGGCAGCGCCGAGTTCAATGCAGATACCACGACTCGGCGTGAGCTTGGCAATCTTGGTGCCGAGAGCGTGAAGAATCTTGTAGCCATAAAGGGCGAGACCGGCAACAATGCCCGCGGCGCCGAGGCCGAGAATCCAGTAAGAGTCGCTACCCATTTCAGCCTTACTGGAAACCTCGCCAGACTTGAAGATGACAATCATGGAAGCGAACGGGCCAATGGAGTTGGCCACATCGTTGGCACCGTGCGCGAACGAGTCGCAGCACGCCGTGAGAATTTGGAGATAACGCATAGAGAGTTCAGTCTTTTCGTCAAACTTCTCGGCGTTTTCGTGAATAGCTTGCACCGCCATGTCCTCTTCCAGGATGTCGTCAGCCTTGTGTGCGAGCGAGTACTCGAGATGGTCGCAGAGAGCGTACCAGACGCGAAGAGGCGCGCCCATGACGCCAGTCGGGTACTCGCGCGGTTGACGAACGACCTTCTCTTCAACCTTCTTAACGCCAGAGCCGAGTTCAGCCTTTTCGAGTTGCATCTTTTCATAAAGTTCTTCCGTAGTCTTCAAGATGTATGGAGTAAAAGTGAAGTACGCAATGATGCCGACGCCACCGCCGACACCGAAGGCGACGGCGAAGGCCGTGCTCAGCGGCGTGTCGTCGAGCTCGAGGAACTTCGCACCCTTGTACACGATGAAGAAAATGTTGATGATAAGAGTACACGCAAGAAGCACGGGGAACGCGACGGACGCGCGAGAGAAGGAGTGCTCGGATCGCATCACCAAGGCTCGCAAGGCGACAAAGAAGACGAAGGCAAAACCACCAGACACAACCGGCGACAAGAGCCAAGAGATGACAATCGCGACGACCCCGCCGACGAACGGGAAAGTGTCGGATTTCTTCGTCCAGACTACGCAGCTGCTACCGCGGGCAACCATGGTCATACCGATCATGCCGCCGACGCAAGAGTGCGTCGTCGACACCGGCATTTCAAGGAAGGAGGCGAGGACGAGCCAAATGGAGACAGCGAAAATGACGCAAAGGCAACCGTACATGAGAAGACCAGGATCATTCTCGAAACAATCTTGATCGGCAATACCTTTGCGGATGGTCTTCACGACGTGACCACCCATGAACATGGCGCCACAAAATTCAAAGATGCCGGCGAGGACGACGGCGTTCTTAATGCTGAGTGCACCAGAGCCGACAGACGTGGCGAAAGCGTTCGCGACGTCGTTGGCGCCTAAGGAAAGTTTTCGAAATCATACGGGTCAGTTACATCACCGCACGTGCGCGAGCAGTCGCGGGCCGCGAGGACCGAGGGCCGCGGTGCGAATATTCTCCAAAGCGTCACTTACCGATTCCGAAGGCGGCGAAGAACGCCAAGAAACCGCCGCAAACGCACATCCATTCGAATTGCTTGGTTTCGGTGGCACCAGCGAGAAGCTGGCGAGAAGCTTGAGCGAGAGATTCAGTGGCGCTCATGGTACGACGCGATGATCGGCCGGCGCGACTTGTACTGAAGCAAGTGGCGTCGTGGCGGCTGGTTCGAGCTTTCAGGATACAAACCGACCAAGATTCCGAGAATATTCTGGAATATTCCATGAAATCTGCGTATTTCGCGATTCGTGAGTCGATAACTTAGAGGTACACTTCATCCGCCAATATTCATCAGCGATGCTTTCGCATTGGAAAGAATATTTTTCGTGTACTTTTGTACTGTTGGGATAAATATAATTGATAATGTGTTAATTTTTACGCATTGTGATCATGAAAAATTCTAACAGTAAGGACGATGTAGTACATTGAATGCACGCGATCGCACGCCGGCCAGCGGTATGCTACCCTGGTTCAGGCCCTCCGCCCGCCGTATCGAGTTTGAGGGGCTCCTCGACGCGATCAATGGCGCATATCCTCGAGACGAGCTAAGCTTGAGTAGGAGGTGACGTGGCGACGTATGACGAGTAATTGAATTCGTTCATCTAACCTGAAAAATAATCTCAAACTCACACTGCGCACGACTAAAAAATGCGCCCTCTCCTACCCAACGAGTTGGATGGATAGTCTTTTTAAAAACCAAAATGCAACCTACCGAAGAGTTACGCCCAGCTCTCCCACCATTGAATCGCGAACAGATTCCTGCAGCGCGTTGATTTCTTCGTCAGTGAGGGAGCGTTCCATCGACCGATAAGCAATCCTGTAACAGTTGGAAACCTTGCCCGTCTTGGGGTTTTCAAACTCATCCAACAACTTCACCTCTTCCACGAGATTGCCCGCGGTAGCGCGCACGACTTCGCACAGGTTATTTTCTGTGAATTCACGATCTTCTGGCAGCCAAAACGAGACATCTTTAAAGCATGGCGGATATTTTGAATAACTTTTGAACTTGCGCATGCCGACGCCACCGCTTCTGAACATGCCCGCCTCAAACTGCTTAGTGAACCGCTCATCATCAGTCCAAAATAATCGAATATCAGGTATATCAAAGAGAACCATGGCGAGACGTTCTAATCCAAGCCCGAAAGCCCAAGCCTCTTCGTCATGCAGGGAAGCCTCTCTAAGAATTTTCTTTTCCATGACGCCGCAGCCCAAAACCTCAAGCCACTCTCCGTTGAAAAAAATTTCAAGCTCATAAGATGGAGTGGTGAATGGGAAGTAGGCATCCACCCAGCGAAGCTCCACCTCTCCAAACAAATGCCGAGCCAATCCTTCGAGAGTATCTTTCAGTTCTTTGCTTGCCAACTCCTGCGCTGAAAGTTCACTGCTCCCAAGTTGCTCCTTGGTGAACACGTGCACGCCCTCCATTTGATGAAATACTGGAAAATGGGTAGCATCGATCGTATCTCGCCGGTAAACATCTCCGGCAACCAAGAACCGTCGTTCCCCTTTGCGAAGAAGCCCGAGTTGATGCGCAGAAGTATGACAACGTAAAACTTTATCCTGTGAAATGTAATAGGTGTCATTCATCGAACGAGACACGTGGTCCTCTGGTACCAAGACAGAGTCAAAGTTCTCAACAGTAGTGACGATAGGGCTGAGATCGTCGAACATGCGAAAGGTTGACGTTCCATAACGCGTATCAAAGTAATCTGTGATGGCTTTCTTCAAGATACCGAGAGGATGCTCGGGTCGACGATGCAAGTTCACACCAATCTTTTCAAAGATGTGGTCAGTAACGTTGTTGTGCTGACTGTCCACAAGGATTTCTACGAGTGAATCACTGAGTCATTGAATAGCTTGGACAGGTATATCAACTTACCATCTCGATCAATCACTGTACTGGCAGTCCTGACGCGTGCGTCGCGCGTCGGTACGGACACAAGCCCGCTTTGTCTTGGTTGCCCCCGGTAGACGCCCTTGACAAGGTGCGCGATGTTTGGTTGCGACAGTATCCCTCGCATCATTTGCTGTTTGCAGCCCGTGTCCGAATAACACGGCGTTAGTACGAGGCAGCAGCCGCTTATAGTGCTGCGGCACTCGCTACCGGCCGTGCGCCCCCGTACTTGTTTACCAAGTGACGTCACGACGCGTGCCGCCGACGGGTCTCAGGGTGTCAGGCAGCGCAGCTGAGACCCGAATATGAGATACGCACCAGTTTATGGGGAAAAAGTCGAAATGGCCAAACGGTGAGTAAACAGTGGACGCCGTTGTATCCTTGAGGCAAATTGTCGCGCCGCGTGAAAAAGTAGGAGAGCACGAGAGCGTGACAACCATCAGAACGACCTAGATAGCAGGACGGTTGGTTTGAGGGGGCGGCTGACACTGTAAGGTCGTGAGTTGACTGAAATCTGTCGCTCAGAGGGTTTTTCTTGCCATGTCAAAAAGAAAGGGGCGAACGAGCCGGAATCAAAAAGGATAGTGATGGTAAGTATCTACAGTGAATTAGTCGCCTAGTCGATGCTATGTGATCAAATGGTGTAGCGCTCCTTTGCGCGGCGCTCGAGTCTGATAGCATCGTCGTGGACCATGTAGCCAATTTTTTCCGAGTCTGGGATGGATAGGATAGCTTTGAATTGACGACCGATCGTCAGTTGCTCAGGTTCGCTAGATGCAGTCTTCGTCCAAAGAGAGATGCGATGTTGCTTTTGCCTAACACTAACGACAGCACCACATACTTCACTCGACTCATCAAACTGTTCGCCTATCAGTTCAAGCAAAAGGTTCAACCAGTTTTCATCCAAATCGTTCGAATCTCGACTTTTCGGGAAGTAATAAGTCCACTTACCACCTTTGGCACATTTTTCATCTTCCCACTTCGGCTCGATCCCCTCTTTGAAGAGATGGAAGTCTGTGCCCATGATCAACTTGCTAGGGCTCAGAATGTTGTTGTAGAGGCACCAGAAGTCCTCAACTGTGTTAAAAGTGTAGACACTTCGTAGAGTCTGCCCCCATGTAGTTTGTTTCTGACGCCTGTGGAGTCCAGTAATTGCTTAGATGAATGCTTGTGAGAGAAACGGCTTTACGTACCCGTTGGGGTTGTCGAACCAAAGAGTCCAGGTGTGCTCAAGCGGGTGCTTCACGAGACTTGCAACGTCCATGCTTGTAGAGGTTTTCTTCTTTATCTCCTGCTTTCTTTCTTCGTCGCTCTCCGACGCGTCGAACTTCGCGCAAACCCCAATGCTACGTCGAGGGTGTCAAATGCACTCTTCGCCGTTCGTCGGGCTCTGGCCGCGTGTGCAGCGTCGACGCGGGGGAAGCTATTTTTTCATTTTTCTTTCTTCGGTTTGGGGTTTAGGTCTCATCTTTCTAGGAGTGTTGCCGTTCCTCGGACAGTATCGACACCCACAATATTTAGGGTCATTTTTGTCTATAATGAATATCAGGACTTTGTTTTCGTAAAGTCACATGAATCACCTATCCGAGATCTTCCCGGCGCACCCGCCGTGGATCGAACAGAACTGTCGAGCCCTCATTGAGAGCGGCGTGGAAATCAGTTGCCATGTTCACTTGTCACTCGATAAAAACTGCGGCATGTGCAACGTCAATGCGGCAGCCTAGCGGCACACAGCGCGACGTTCGAGTGAGAGCGACTCAGACGTCTCTCAAGGTCCGAGTGGCCGAACTGGCGGTAGATTTGGTACCAGGCGAACGTGGTTTGAAAGCTTTGTCATCTGTGTTTCCTGAGAAAATCAAAAACACATTTCAGGGTCTCATTGATAGTTACAAGTCACAGATGGTTATCGCTCTGGGTGACGAAACGACTGCGTCACGGGCTACTACGGCTATCTTCAAGGATATGGTTAAAGCGTATGCAGGCCAGCTTTTGGGGACACCGTACGAGTTCCCTTCGTATCACCGCGCCATACGCACGCCTTATGATTATTATCAAATGGCAAACATGTATATCGGATGTCTCATAGACTTCGATCGGTCCATCTTGCGCTTCCCAGAGCGGTGGTCTACCATCCAACAACAGCTTGACAGGGGTGAGAACGTCATCCTTTTCGCCAATCATCAAAGTGAGGGTGATGCTGCTTTCATTCCTTTGCTGACAGAGATAAGCCACCCTGGTTTAGGCCGACGAGTGACGTACGTCGCCGGCGATCGTGTTGTGACAGATCTCCTTGCGAAGCCTTTTAGCATGGGAAAAGATTTATTGTGTGTTCACTCAAAGAAACACATGGATGACGTTCCAGAAGAGAAAACAAAGAAGATGAAACAAAACTTGGCAACGATCAAAGAAATGCAGCGTTTACTGAACAAAGGTGGCATGTTGATTTGGATTGCGCCTGCTGGAGGACGTGACCGTCGAAAAGCTGATGGCTCACTTGTCCCAGATAAGTTTGACCCGCAGGCCATTGAGATGATGAGAAAGCTGGGGACAAAGTCAAGCGCAGCCAAAACTCACTTTTATCCATTAGCCATGGCAACTTATGATATTATGCCACCACCTGCGGCATCTGAAAAAGCTATCGGTGAGGAGCGCATTGTCAACTTCACTGGTGCTGGGCTTTCCCTCGGTGAGGAAGTTGACGTCAATGGAATGGACGCAGGCGAACTTTCAGAATTCATCTGGAGACAAGTTGTGGATGAATATAATGTCATCGCAGATTGCAATGTACCCGGGGGTAAAGCAGGGCCGTTACCGAGCTGCGCAGTTCATCCACTGCGCCCTCCATCTGTTCCAGTATTTTAAGTCAGCTGTGAATGACATTAAGCTAAGCTACATGACGCGTATTGCTATGGCGTCTCGAAACTAAAGTCTACACATGTGGTCGAATTTTCTTTTCGGATTCCCTTAAATATATTCCACATAATTCCATCTATGTAACACACAGGGTCGTTCTTTTCATATCTGTTGCACCTTACAAATTTGGCCGAAATCGACCTCTTCGTCAACCGAAGTATCTAGAATCCTTATTTTAGCCTTTGTAAGATGAGTGAATATTTTAGGTGCCGCATAGGAGGATATTCAGTATTACCTTTCGCCTTGCAGTGTCGACTGAAAGTAGTGTTGCTGCCTGTCCAACGCACTGACCTGCAACTATGCAAACTTTGGCACCAATGCGCTGCAAATTTACACTGATAAGAGACGACTTGACAGGTAAACAACTGAAACTCACAGGTAGAATTTTTTCAAGCTCCGATTGGTGGACGTTGATCATTGTTCCTGAGAAATTCACTGAAGCAACACTCTTGCCGTCGTGCACATGATCCACGATCCCCTTGCCCAAATCTTTTCTACATTTAACTTTCACCACGAGTCCTCTACGTAACCACATTTCACTTTCCAAGTTGTCTATGTTTGTCACACGACCTGTTGACTGCAGTCCTGAAAAGCTTGGCTGTGCTTGCGAAGAACTTTTTACTTGTCTGGCCTTTGCTGTGTATAAGAAAGAAGGTCAAAAGAAGGCGATCAGCAACCTTGAGAACGAAGCTATCAACTTTTTCGGAACGTTGTATTTTAGTCGGAGAAGTATTTTGAACTTCATGCGAGTTAGAACCCACTGCCTGTGAAGCAATCACCTGTAGCCGGTAAACAGCTAGAAGAGATGGACATGATTTTTCTCACCTTCTCCAGTCTTGAGTCTACCGCGGTCTCAAGTGCTCTCTTGCTTTGTCGCCGACGGCTATCAATACCATCTGGTTCAGTTGTTGTGCACGTAATAAACCAACCCTTTGATGTTTCTTCAACGACACAGTCTGACCGAGTACTTAAGTGCCTGATGAAATCCGAAAGAGTAGTCCAACGTGTTGCTGACAAACGGTCACCATCTTTATTACTTCAGCGTTCTGAAGGACTCACCGTTCATGTGTACGTGAGACTTGAAAGATATCAGTTCATTGTAAACTTTATTCACCTCAACTCGTGAACTTCTGTACCTGCTACGTTTTTAGCGTCTCTACACCGAAGCAAGATTTACGTACGTTGACTGCAAGTGTTGTAAAAAGTTTCGTTCAAACTGTGTCGAATAGTCATCAATCGCGCGTGTGGGGTTCGAGCCGAAGATTTGCACTCGTCGCAGGTGACTTTCTGAAACACAGTGGCACTTGAAACCATTTTCGTCTCGACACTGCTTCTCGCATAGCTGACAGTACCAGCGCAATTTTTGTAGGCCTCTCGCCTTCAAGGATTTTGAAATAGACTTCAAGGAGCTGTTCACCATGATGTACTGGTTTCTGGCTGCCAAACAACTAACGCGCTGCAGGCGTTCCGTTGCTCGCAACTTCTCGAATACGGTTTTTGAAGATCGCTTATAATAACGTTAGTGTATATATTTAGGGTTCCTGTTGGGTCCATTATGGCTTGTGTGTGCGTGACGTAGCAGATGATACTTGAACGTCATAGAGAATGTAGGTGCAAACTAGGACTGGAACAACTGCATACGCGCAAAAGTAAATCGCTTCGAGTGCTGAGAGTGGGGTTCGAACCCACGCAGTCAGTGACTACCAGAAGTCTCACCGTGTTTCGGTGAAGCATCGAGTGCGAGTACGTACAGTTAGTGCTTGAGTCTGGCCCCTTAGACCACTCGGGCATCCCAGCGAGTATTGTGTCGGCCATTAGCTAGTATATATCTGAGAGTGAATACCCGAGCGTGGACACTTCGAAAAGGGCGACAGACTTAGACTTCAGACTTGAGACGGAAAGAGAACTTCGCTGACACGATTCAAAAGCCGATATACGCTACGATAGCGTTGAAAAGCCGATGGTGCATATGTTGGGGAAAATGTTGAATAAACCTTGCGCGATGACATCTCCATTCAGCCAACGAAAGCGTTTGCTTATCACTGCACTTGCTAATAAGACGGCGGCGCCTTCGTTTGGGAAGGTTGGAGTATGTTGGCTTCGCACTACCTGGCACAAGCGGCGCGCAAGTCTTTTTTTAAGCAACCAGATGACTACCGGAGCGTTCATGCCGAGTGCGCGATCCGAAAATGACTTTTCACAGCCTCGGGAAGACAAGGTTGACTGTCCTACAGAAGGGTAAGGTTCTGCAGTACTTAACTTGCTCACTTTGTTAATATGGACCAATAGAGAGAAAGAGAATCTTCGTAGCACCATTAAGTCACTCGGATACGCGGGTACTTTGGCCTATGGCTTCCTCAACACATTGTATTACGGGGTCGGCCTGGTGATAGCCTGGATTTTCTTTTGTGAGGTCAGCTTCCAGTTAGTCAACAAGCTGTAACTTAATTAAAATCACGAAAAGGCACCGAGAGGGCTCTCACTGAGAGAATTCACCAAAACTTTCATGCAAACGGCGGCTTTTACGTGGGTAAGGTGGAACTCGCAGCAAGTAGAGATCTGTAAACACACGAACACAGGCGGGCAGCCAACTTACAAAAGGGTTCAGAGCTGCAGTTGCCATAGCGCTAGCCAAACCAGTTGATGCGTTGATCCGACGGACATCTATGAAATTGAATGTAGATTATGGAAAGGTGGTCTTTGCTATGTTTACTTTTACATATCTGATGCCTTGCGTAGGTTGTAATGATGTATGCTGCAGCTTGCGTTGCAGCAGTCTTCGCTTGTATTGCTTCTTTAGCTTTTATTTGGTGTTTCAAATAGTAAAATATGATGGCATCGAGTCACGATTGAATATTGATCCATACAACACCTATGATGAAGGTCCTGCAAAATCCTAGATTAGACAAGAAAAGAGTTAGTATCGTAAGCTTCGGGTGCCAGCTAGTAACAGGTGAAATTCTAGCAAAGAGTTTGAGCGGTAAATGTACGCAGTAATTATATTTGTAACGCTTAAAAATCTACAAAGCACATCGAATCCTACTTGAGCGCGCTTCAAACGTGTGTATTCAGATAAGACGTAACTTCGATGCTCACTCTTGCCCAGCTCGTCGCAACAGGTTTTTACGAGTAGTATGGCAACACTTGCGTAAGAACATAAGACCAGGCGACTCCCGACAAACCTCCAACGAGCCAACCAGACGTGAAAGAAGCCCAGCCTTCAGTAGATTGAAGCGGGTCTTTCGAGATTGTACGACCACTGAGCGTCTTCAACCCAACAACTTCATCGCGTTGGAAAGCTGTTGCACCATAAATGCTGAGGCATGCAGTCAAGATGAGAACCAGGCCCGCGCCCGAAAGACAGCCAGCAACTTCAGCCGCGTCAGTGGATCGAAGCGGGCCGAGTTTGATGAACGGGCCGGTCACGAAGAAACCGTGAGCGAGTCCAACTTCAACCCCTCGAAGCAGAGGAGCAACACCAGTGCGATAGGCTGGAAGGTTGGACAAGAAGTTCGCGACGTCCGGAGACGAGGTCACGGGAGTCTCGAGCATACCAATGAATGGATCACCATTGATGGGCTTGATGATTTGAACCTTTTCGGCAGATGCTCGTGCAATAGAAGAGGTGCTGCAGAACGCGTGCACGATCGGTGGACGAGTGCGTGTCAGTCCGTCGTCCCGCGAAACTCAAAGAAACGAGAGCGATAGCGTCGGCAAGAGATTAAAAAAGGATCTTTGTAGCGAGACGCTGCATAAGTCGATATGATCACGTACCGAAGAGAGGTGGAAGTTCTGACACGGTTAGGACTTAAACGTGATCGCGTTCCCTACATCCGCGAAGTCAAGGTTGCAGTCAGTCACGGAAGACGAAGGACGAAAGCGACGCGAAAATCCGTGCGCGAAATTTCGTTTACCTTCGCTGCGATGAGTTGCGTAGGTTTGAGAATAGCGGTGAGCATTCTGCACGTGAGTTGCCGAGTTATGTCGCTATGGCAGCGGCAGATACGTTTTGGGATACGCTTCTGTTGATCGACAAAACTGGCTTCGCGTAATATACGGGCACCGCATGTTGTGTGTAACAGATCTAACAAAATGAAAAATTGAAAACCGAGATAATACTATCGATAGTATCCTCCATCCCATGGAAAACGTAACTAGAGTCCATACTAAAATAGGTTAACTATGAGGCCGTAGACTCATGTTATTTTGTAGTAATTTTTTTAGAAATATCAATAAATTCCCAAAATAAACTCAAATATCAATAAATGATACTTAGTACGGTTGATACAGTTGTATCTTAGGCCGATGAAGAGATCGCTCCAAAATACACTTTTTTTTGGAAATAGTTCGAAATTGGCGATGAAGAGATAAAAATTCACAAAAAATAAAGTGTGTTTTTGAAGATTATTTTCTAAAAGTATCTCATTATTAATATTGATACAACACGGACATCTATAATACGTAGTGGAATGTGAACGAGCTGGCAGCTTTGAAGGCTCCGATTTAGCATAATACGGGATGTGTACATGAGTAGAGCAGGCAGTTTAAATAACGCTGCGCTGAAAGGTGGCATAGTCATACTGACGCAGCTAGCTCGAATCGCCACTAGACGTTACTTCCGATTCCCCATAACCCGTCGTGCTGGGCGACAAAAGTCCACGGAGGACATTGAGTGGTGAGCACTGGCATTTTTCCTCTCGATATCTCGGTGTAGCGATCTGAGACCTCAGAAACTTTTGTGTTCTTGCAACTTACAACACGACAGACTGTCCCCCACAGGGAGAGCGCAAGACTCGCACGCGAGTGTCTCTGAAGCTCAGCGCATTCACCCACTCGAACCGCTTTGCAGGTTTGCATTCCCCACGACTGACCATCATTCGACACGTGTAAAGAGTAAAGAAGATGCGGTCGTGCACTTTGCCAAGTGTCAAGGCGCTTGTGATCTTGGACGCTGAAGGCAGTAGGCTAGCAGCTAAATATTATGATACCGAGTGGTACGGTGACTACGATTTCTAGGATTAAGAAGACAATTGATGTTTTGCGCAGGAAAAATAGCCAGAAGCAGCAGGAGTTCGAAAGAACAATTTACTCAAAGACTCTAGTTTCAAGCAACAGTGAACTTGAGGCTTTTGTACTTGAGAACAACCTTGTTGTGTATCGTACAGCTCTGGATTTTCAAGTTTATGTAGTAGCGTCGAACATCGAGAACGAAATGATTGTGTCAAGTGTCTTGCTCGCATTTTACAGCGCCCTCTCTCTCCTGACAGGTGGAATCATGGAAAAGCATGTTTTGTTGGAGCACTTCGATGTGTGCATGCTAGCTTTCGACGAGCTTATTGATGATGGTGTCATTCTCGAGATCGATCCTGATAGCATTTATCAGAGGGTATCCCTGCACGAGTTTCAGTCGGATGCACTCGGAGCCGATAATCCACTCGCACAAGCGTTTGCAACTGCTAGGGAGCAGCTCTCAAAGAATCTGCTTCGCTGAGAGGGTCAGAGAGTGTTTGGGAGGATTTAGATGGGTGCGTAAGGCGACACGCGCTTCGTCGCATTTATTTGGATACCACTTGTGTAGTAATTAAAGAACTCTAGAACTCGGACTACTCGAGCCATTACTTACCGTCCGTAGTCGCAGTCTTCCTGCTCGACCTGCGTAACAAGTTGCCCATCTCCTCTCTTTTCTTCTTGCCTCGAAGGTGTGTGCCGAGCTGCGTTGGAAAAGTTAGTTTCGTTCTGACAAATCTTTGAAACAACGGAGGATGTCGATTTCGAGAAAACGCTCGAAGCGCTAGAATTCACAACATCAACTCGCTCAGCGTCGCCGTCGCGAGCCGAGAACACGAAAGTTTTCGAGCGACGCGGACTGAGCAAAGCCCTAGACAAGACGAGTGATACGCACCTTTCTCTTGGCGAGCTTGAGAGCTCTTTTATCGCGCCCATTCTTTAACAATTCCATGAGACGTTTTTCATACGGAGCGGATCCAACAACGTCGCGGATCAGGCCGCGGATCATCCCAACTCGCTTGCCACAACGCTACGATGGGTTAAGTGAAGGCAGACGGGTAGACTCGAGAAACGTACCCCTTTGCGAGAACCAGGTCGCGGCGCGAGAGCGCGCGCAGTGACAACGTGACCCTTGGATAGGCCAACCGAGATACCTTTGCTCATCGTAATCTTTTCGATGCGCTGTGAACTGAGCACGTTAAACGCCGCCGCCGTCTTCACGATCTTGACCGATGTCGCCCGGCAACAATGCCTATTGACTTTTTGGATTCACATCCCTCAAATTATCTCATAATATGAATCTATGAATCATATGTGGAGAAATATCGCCATTGGCATTCGTCAGTCTGAGTATGAGTCATCGGATAGAGGCTCCCGAGATTAGATGCATCATTTTCTGCGTATTCAAGCGTGAAAACCAGCTACACTCGACACTAGAGTTCACCAAGCCATAAAGTGTTATGCCTTAGTGAGGTAGCATGATGTCACTCTGGATTCTCCGATCATATTCGTGTGAGACATATTCGTTTCTACTAGACACAGTTAAGGCACAGTGGCCACGCGGAAGGACTTGCGTGGGCCAAATAGAGCGGCTGTCGCGAAATAGAGACGACTTGCACGCACGTGTTTTATTAACCGTCTCTGAGCCAATAGGAAATTGTCGCCGCGAGGTTGCAGCTTCGTTTCCTTCTCCCCTCGTTGAAACGATGGCCCTTTCTACTTGTCAAATAAAGGACTACCTTTACCAGTGGTGTCTTCAGTTCCTCGTTCGGGTATGCTTAAATACAACTATATTTCGCGTGGTTCTCAATATCCTTCACTTAGACATATGGCGTGAATGTCTCAATCAAGCGCAACGCAGCCAACGCTCTCTGTGAACTGCTTCCTCTGTGAGTTGGTACAAGAGGAACGTGACAGAAGAACTGACTTTCTGCGTAGTTTTATAAAGGAGATGGGTGGGCTATCTGAACGGTTAGCGCGTGAGGAGGTGAGTCAAAAATATTAGGATTAGATCGTATCGTTACTCGAACTACTCGACAGGGCCGAGTGGCTGTTAATGCATCAGACGTGCTGTGCAGCTATGGTGACATAGATGGTTTGATGGCTTTTTGGAGTGCAACTAGCGCCCAAACGTGTGGAATGAATGTGTGCAATTTGTCGAGAAATCGATGTGCTAAAGTAAGTCGTATTAACTGGCACAACGTATTTATCTCAGCTGTTCATAAGCTTCGACCTACTATCAGCGAGGTTCAGGAGTCACACCCAGAGTATGTACCAAGCTTTCTTCCTCTTTTACCAAAGCATAGTAGTCTCATCACTGATGGAAGATTCCAACGCACTGAGTATCGTGATAATGCAGTAAGTACTCTTTTTTTTCGATCACTCATACACATAACCTATCGTAGTCCCCATCAAAGAGACACAAAGCTGGGCATTTTTGTGAGCCGGGCGGACCATCTTTTTCACAGAACACGCTGCGCCTGGCAAACTCCAGGTAAGAAACAAAACTAAATCCGCGATGTACGTAAAATATTGTCAGAGAGTCAACTGTTTTGTCTAGATCAATATGTGAGTCATTAGCACAGCCACTGCGGAACCCAGTCAAAGAAGAGAAACTCGTCACAAGAGCAAGTCAACTTCTAGGTGGTACCACACCTGTCCTAGATAACTCATGAAGCAACAGAAACGCTGAAGTATGAAGTCGAATTCAGTAGAACCTTTGAGGAAACACCGATAGTCTTGGGATTTTGTAAGAAGCCGCATGGAAGCTCTCAAAATGCTTTCCTTTAGTTTCTGGTCGCTTTCTCCTGTTGTAATGGCAACCTAAAGCGCGATTACCACACCTGCGAGTACGACGATAGCTAGTCGATACGCTTAGTACCTAAGTACCTAAGACCTACCCGAGCTCATCCAAAGTAGCATACTGCTGAGCAGTGGCAGTACTAGTTGGTCAGGAGGTTACGGTCGCGCTCCGGCCAGTCTTCAGAGCTGACTGCGACGTCAACTTCCACGTATTCTGTCGACCTCACTAGCGTTTGCGTACTTGGCGTGTTATTGTACGCTCTTCGTGCTTGTGGTGCTATTGGTAACATGGCAGTGGTTGGACAACGGCTTTGCGCCGTGACAGGACCAATTCAACTCAGGAAAACTTCAGGGAATAGAAGTAGACCGATAACACGTCATTCAGAGCGAAGTGTCGAAGGAAACTCAGGTGACTTCAAGTATATACAGGCCACTCCCATCACAGAGTGGGATTTTGCGCCGTTTGGACAGGTATTGTTGCAATAAGTCGTTTTTTGTCAAGGCACTCAAACAAGCTTTAGATAGTTCGTTGGCAAGAAGATGGGAAGCCATACGATGCAAAGGTTCTTATTTATAAAACTCTGACGTTCTGAACTTCTCTGACATATTCGTGATAGGATCTCAAATTAGATCTATCTGCTGGAGAACCACGTCTGTACATATTCAGAAAAAGAGAGGCAGGCCTTCATTTTAGTACAATAACATATCACTCGCAGGTAACGCAGTGTCTCAAGGCAGCAGATGACCACGCGTGGTATTGAACTATGAATTACAAGTTATTGCTTCTCAAAGTCGTCAAGGTATTTGGCTGTTTCGGCGCCTACATTCTCATTGGAAGAGAGTCCAACGTTGGAAACTATCAGAGCGTTTCGCATTGAAGGTAAAAACGTATCCCTCTACCCTTCTGATTGACAGCGATGTAAGCGGATACAATCGTCAAGCTTAATGTCGGTGTGTGGCACGCTGGACCACTATTCGAAGTAAGTTTCCTGACGATGTCCACGCTTACATTAATTTCATTTAGAGCGCCGAATTCATGGACTTCATCAATCTAGAGTTGAGTGACACAAATATCAATGACCATGTTTCATACTCTTTCAGCGAGTGTGCTGATTTTGAAGTATACGTGTTGAAGTGATGGAAAAGACATTTCCAACTTGTTCTTGAAATCAAAATAAACTGTAAAGAAGTATTTTGCCACGCGCATTACCAACTGCAAGCTCTGAGTCAGCCGAGTTGAAATCACTTGCATGCACGAAGCTTAGTGGTGTCTGCTGAGTCGGCCAGCCAGGTTCAGTATAACCCGTGGCACTGTCGATTATTCTGAGTGCATCTGCAACTAGTGTTAAGTAGAGTCCTTAGTGGTTTTAAGCGCCATCTTACTCTTCTTCGCGCTCGAATGAGCCAATAAGAAATTGCCACCATGACTAAAATTCAAGCCGTCAATGGCACTTGTGAGACTCATATTTACCTTAGCAGTCGACTCGACATCGGTGTCACCGTCTTGCCTATATGGAAAACCATCAACATTCGTGAAAGATAAAGGACGCATTTATCATTTTACCATGCCAAATGCATGCTAATCACTCCCTCGTTAGTACCAATAGCAAGTATTTCTGGCAAGACATCAAAATAAAAAACAAACGTGCTGTAATTGATACCCACCATCGTTCTTCGATAGAGCAAGTGCAGATGCTGATGTAAAATGATCGCTCCTTAATTCTCTTTTGCATCTGTACATTCTTAAATCCCTAGGCAGAGGAAATAACTCAAATTCTAAGTGAGAACAAAGACTATACCAAATGTGGACAGCACCTTCATCTGACACAGTGACTAGATCTTGTCTGTTAGACAGGAACTGTGCAGCTGAAATACGACCGCTAGCACGAAGCGACGCTATTTGACACCTTGCGCTCAGTGAAACTAAGCCAATTTTCCCTTGTTCTCCAAGTATACTAACTAGCGAAGAGTCTCTTCGATTTGAGCTCACCTATGTGCCTGTGAGACGTGAATCTACGAAAGACGAGGCATACATACAACGAAGGACTCAGTCTGCCATGTGGAATCGCGATCAAGTTTGACTTTTTCGGCGACGTTTGTCTCTGTGTCTATGACATACAGGTCACTGGGACCTGCCATCAGGACCTGCTCAAAAAGTAAGTGTTTGAGTACTTAATGCTCTGAACAGAACATGCCGTATTATCGTGTGTCTGGACGAAATCAGCCTTGCGAAGAGAAAGACCCTACCACAGTAAAGAATGACATCACTCCTACTGGACAAAAGTACAGTAGTACCTCCACTGACAGTGTGTTTGCTAAGGTGTATGTGTTATCTGCCTTCTTAGTAAAAATCCTTGCAAGGTTGTCAGAGCTCGCTGCGAGTAGAGACTATTGACCAGTCAGAAGCAAGTCTTCGGTTCGTAGCTTATATAATCTACCTGACTAGTTGCATGAAATCTAACGCTAGATACAGCTGCGTCTATATTGCAGTTCACGTTAACGTCTTCCAGTCTCTTGAAGTGAAGTTGGTTCTCGGGTTGCAAGCTGGCTCGGGTTCCAACGCGGGAACTCAAAGCTGGCGTAGCTTCAGCCCATTTGTGTCTATATTGACCGTCAGAGGATATGGAGCGCTTCAACTAACGTTTGAACCTTTTGCGTGGTTGTGTCATCGGCCGTTCGAGGTAATGTCGACACGTATGACGTAATTTCAATGCGGATTGAAATTTCAGCGTCTGAAGATTCAGCTGCGTTGCGACTTGGTCACTACGAAACCGGGAGACCCGCTTTCAAGTCGACTGCGGCCGAACGTGAAAAAAAGCGCAAGGCGAGCGCCGTCCCTGCCCAGCGTTCACAAGAGACACACGAAAAACATCTCGAGTTACTTTTTACTAAAGCCACTAACAATGATACCGCTAACTTGCACCCTAAAATGCATTTGGTGAGTTCCACTATTGTTAGTCGTTGACCGATAACTTGTATGATAACTTTTATGGTGCAAGTTACGCGTGAACGCCTAACAATCAATTTCCGTAAAGTATACCGCAACTTACTACTTCGACGAGTCACGACTCGATGGTCTTCGTGCGACGCCCGCGTGCTCAAACGTCTTTTTTGCGAGTTCACCGTGTGCGAGTTGACCAACAATGAACTTTCCGTCTAACTTACCCTTTAAAAATTAACTCGTCGATTTTCGAGTCGTAAATAAGCGTAATTGTCGAAAATTCACCCTAACTTGCATGCAGTTAGGGTGAATTTTACGTGATTTCCGTAATTTGTACCGGGGAAAAATTTACTAGTATACTAGTACTAGTACGAGTACTATCGCGATAGTAACATGCAAGTTGGCGGTGTCATTGTTAGTCGGCTTAACAGTTATTTCTCGTATTTTGGCCGAAATATCACCATCTTAGTACTATATGATAGTAGTTTTTTTTCTATCTCTCCGTCGGCCTTATGTATTTCTATTTCGCACAACTCTGCACCAACTCCGAGGAAATCAACATCAGTTCACCGAACCGCGAGTGTGCCGTGGAGCCATATTGGCGAGCAACGAGGCGAACGACTGGCGAAAGTTCGAGAAGCTCTACATTTAAAAATGCTCTATGCACTGGAATGAATTTCTACTCGATCAGTTCAGTTCTAGATAGTTCTGGATAACTTGGACACAACCGTTTCAGCGGGGAAAGTTCAACGGTAGGCGTTTGAAACGCGTTGAAGAGAGTGTAAGCACCGCATACTTCACGTGAAGACGGTATTCCAACGGAATGAGTTGCTGTAACGGCACGTTTGAGAAGTAATATCATTGTCAGTCACGCCAATTGAGCGGAGCTCATGGAATATAGCGCTCATGCGTCACTGAATGTATTTACGAGGTGGCATGTACTTACTTCACGAAGCGACTCACAAGTAAACTCCCTACAAAAGGGAGGTTCGCGCTTACGATTTTCTATGGCTAATGACCGTTTGCTCACACAGTGCAGAGCCGTCGGGACGGCTAGAAATGTAGTTCTCATGCAAAAAGCAATACGGAGGAAAAGTATGCGTACAGCTGAACAAACTGGGGAGAAGCAGTCACACTCCACGCAACGTAAGGTTTCTTCAACAGCTTTGCCAGAGTTCACATTTCTGGATCCATCCATAGTCGACAGTGGTTTCACAACGCTTTCAAGTCATCAAATTCATAGGGTCCCGTCGCTGCTTAGCCAGGTTGCCTCACTGTCTGAAAAGGATGTGTTTGGGCTTGTTCTAAGCTTCTGTGCTGGTGTGGTATTTTCTGGATTTGCAGGTATGATTATCCGCAAAAAGCGTGGCAGTAAAGCGATGTCGGTCGAAAATAGACAAGCTCTTGCTCGGTTAAGTGAGCTTGAGACTCAGGAACTCCGTGAACTGTTTGGAGAGTTGCCTTCCTGGCTTGTGTCCAGTGACTTTGAGCGAGGTGGTTGGTTAAACAAGGTGGTGTCCGCGGCCTGGCCGTACTTGGATGAAGCAACATCGAATGTCATCGTGAACGCGCTTGATCCGATCCTGCAGGCTACAATGCCCAACTTTCTCACTTCGTTGAGGTTCGAACGCTTTAGCTTCGGACGCCTGCCAGCAAAGATTGAAGGTGTGAAAGTGTATGAGAGCACAGATGAAGGTGCTGTGGAAATCGATCTTCAAGTATTTTGGGCAGGAGATCCTGACGTTGTTTTGGGTGTTCGAGCTGCTCAAGATACGCTATCTGTTCCAGTGTCGCTCACGGAAATACAGTGTAAGTTCACGTTAAGATTGATATTTGCACCTCTGATTGGCAAATTTCCCTGTTTTGGTGCGCTGACCATTGCGTTAACAGAGGAACCAGAATTGCTTTTTGATTTGCGAGTAGTTGGGGGAGACATTACTCTCGTCCCTGGACTAGCCCAACCTTTGAGAACGTACATTAAAGCGCTCATATCGTCCTATCTTGTATGGCCAAGGTGCATCACAGTACCTATTCCTGGTACTGGATACTTTCTACCAGAAGAACGACAGTTTGACTACAACCCAGGCCTCCTCCATGTTGAGATTGTATCACATGATGTATTTAAAGAAGATCCCGGAGAGATTGGTTTAGAGATTTGCTGGCCGGGATCAAGTTCGGATGCAGAGGAGCGCGTGCAGGCACTTTCAGATGGACGAATGATGACACCTGAGCCAACAAGTTTACTTGTGAGTGATCCACGATACCAAGTGCTGAAACTGAAATGGTATTCGAGAGAAGACGAAGAAGAAGACGGGTCATACTCTATAGTTAGTGAATCATCTATCTTGTTACTTGATTTACTGGGAATGAACAACATAGACGCCATGAGTGTATCCGATATACCATCTACTTGGGGTCCAGTTACTGTAGCAGTAGAGCTGGAACATGTTGATTTTGAAACAGAAAATCCTGAGATTGCTCGTTCAAATAGGTTTAGCAAGCTTGGCAGACGAATTTCTGCGTTGTTCTCTAGGAATCAAGATGGTTCTAACAACAAAGAACTTGGAACAGGCGTGGCGTTTGACCGAATGCAACTTCAGCCTTCTGTCACAAAAATAGTACAATTGACAGTGCGCTATCAGTCCATCCAATCTTCAAGTGGTAATGAATCTTTTCGAAGAGAAAATCCTCAAGAAGATACACTAGATATCCAGCACCCTAGCTAACGAGCTGAATGTCAAATACAGTCAGCAGTAGGGTGCTGAAAGATCAGGACACGACGCAATGCTTGAAGCAAATTGATTTGAGTTACTGGTAAGCACTTCAGTCCGATGTCGAACTCGAAAAGCAAAAGGAAGTATTCAGCGTAGCCGAAGAAAGGAATACATTGAGTTGCACTTTAGAATTAGTTGTGTAATTCATTTATTACAGCACGTGTACACAGTCTTCCTCATCGATCATAATCCGGCCCGAGTCTTGCAGCCTGGCCAAGAATTTCCTAACATCACAGCCTTCAAGTGCAGGAAAAATATCCCAAGCACGTGCGGCAGTTTCAACTTGCGCAAAGTTTATAGCGTGTGCACGTTCTGTAAGCTTGGCGAAGCGCAAACAGAAGCTCTCAAATGGATCTTCTCTAGACTGTTGTAAAAGGGCTACAGTATCGCCTTCTGTTGCCATAACTGAACGCATCACCTCTATTGCAACTTTGGCATCAAGTTGTTCAATTTTCATGGAAAGTCGCATGCGAGCATGTGCAGATGAAAGTCGAATCATCGTTTCTAAAGTCCGCGCAGTGATAGGAATGTCTGAACGAGTACGTGAGTGTTCACTTCGCCATGATGAGTAGCGTTCTGCAAGAAATCGCTCAGCGTCTGGAGTTAACTCGGGCACCCACGGACGTTTTTTCACGTAGAAAATGAATTTCTTGAGAAACGACTTCGTCAACAAACAGTCCGATTGGTTCCCTGTGAAATGACTTGTTGCTTCACGATTCTCTTTCCCGACCTGATGATGAAGAGAGTTATGCAAAACCTGAGAATTTTGCGAGTGCATCGCGAGAACATGAGAAGAAATACGTCTATCATTGAGACTATTAGACTGATCCAGGACCACGAATAGCAAATCAAAACGTGACAGTAGAGAGTCCGGCAGGTTGATGTTTCGTGGCACAGGTTGGCTGTGATCATAAGTTCCATAGATTGGGTTTGCTGCTGCAAGAACGCTGCAACGAGCATTCAGGGAAGCATGAATGCCTGCCTTGGCGATCGTCACAGTTTGTTGTTCCATGACTTCATGAATTGCGACACGATCTGCGTCATTCATTTTATCAAACTCGTCAATACAGACAATCCCTCGATCAGCAAGTACCATCGCTCCAGCTTCAAGTCGCCTGTCGCCTGTATCTTGATCTGTCGTGACTGCTGCAGTTAAGCCAACGCCAGATGAACCTCTTCCAGTGGTACTGATTGCATATGGAGCGATGCCCATCACACAACGAAGAAGTTGTGATTTAGCTACTGACGGATCCCCCACCATCAAACAGTTAATGTCACCACGAATATGAGTGCCGTTGTGAAGATTTTTTTCTACGCCTCCTATGAGTAAGAGTATCAACGCCTTTTTAATAACATCGTGCCCATAGATTGAAGGTGCCAAAGACATCCCAAGTATGTGTAGCAATTTTTCAGGGTCCTCTTGTGCGAGAGTTTCGATCTGCTTGATGTCAGCTTTCTGCAAGTTCACGCTGGTAATCTCGCCTGATATTTGCTCGATACTAATGGCTAGGAGAAGTGTACGGAACGATCCACCGATAGACGAATTTACGGATCGGCTCGCTAAAACTTTGTAAATCCCAATCACATTAATGCGGTCACCAGGCTTACAACTATCAACAAGTTGATCCTCCAAAACTACTTCAACAGAGCGAGGTAACTGTCCTGCTGGAGCGTGCTCTGGCATTTCTTGAATTGTAATGCATTGCTGATCTCGATAAGAACTGAGCCCATACTCTGTAGTCAACGCGTTCCCATTTTCATCTCGACCAGGGATAGCAAATGATGTCGGTGCTCCTTGGAGTGACGTTGCATCTCTGTATGCCTTGGTAGAAAACTTTCCAGTTTCTTCGCAAAACTGCGTTATTGAGGAGAGCTTCGGACGAACCGCAGTGCATTTCGTAACGATACCTTTGATTTCCACCATCTTCTCTAAATAATTAGAGAGTAGTTCCCTAGGTGTCATACTTCTACTTCCAAAGTTGCCTGATAGGCTGACTTTCACACCACCTTCCAAAATAATCTTCGGATTGTGTACGCGACATAGCTCTTCTACGGCTGCAGAAAGTCCAGCAAGATACTCAGATGGTTTGTTGAGCAAGTTTTCCGCGAGTGTTTTACTGGTGTTGTCTCCTTGGCGCCTACAATACTCCCTCAAGTCATCGAGACTGACTATGAACGGCTTGCCGTGTGTTAGCCTCTTCGCACTCTCGTCGTGACCCGTCTTTTCCAGAAAATCAAGAAACTTTTGTTTTAAGTCCGCGCCATAAGATCCTTCAGTTGACATACTTGACTCTGGACCGCTGTCTGCGGAGTAGCAGATCGTTCGTATACGCAGTATTCCGGTGTTTGAATTTTTCAAACTTGAAACGCCCTTCGAGCAGCGGACGACTCAAAAAATCATATTTTTGTCGTCAGTCACGACGTGTAGCACATGACTCTCCCACGATTCATATTATGTATTTTTTTGCGATCCACTTGTGGGTCCATTGCGACAGAGTGCCGGTCAACGCGGGACAATTGTCGTGGTGGAATAGTACTTTTCGATGTAAAATATGAATTATAATACGGAGACGAATCGCTATGAAAACGCCATGTTCATGCTATGAGTCAAAAATACAATCTACAAGCGCCCCGTAGTTGAGGCACTCCGATCCAGAAATTTCAATGAGTCACGACTCGTCTCACGACTTTTGGGTTGGAGAAGTATAGCAGTACAAAATCTAAAAATCTACTTCTGGGTAGTCGCGCACGACCCACGCCACGCTCAAAGCTACTTGCCTGTGAAGGTGAGAGCTTGCCGCGCTGGAACACCTTCCTTGAGCAGTTTTTACCTCGATGTTTCGGCTACAATCCTTTTTCCGTATGAAAAGCATGTCTGACTCGTTCACAAGGATGTTATCGCTGAGTACCGCGCGTGTGGGTGGCGCCACCGAGGTTTGTTCATATCGCGACGAGTGACCAACTTGACTGAAATCGGCTCCCCTAGGTGAGCGTGGAAGGGGAGGCTGTGTCTATCTGCCAACAGGGAAATCCACGTCGGAAATGGCTCATTAAGCCTACTCGAGATGCTTCGAAGTGGACTAACCCCCTCACAGGTTGGAGTAGTGTCTGCCAGCTACAGGATACTTTGCACGAAGTTGACTTCCCCTCTGTAGAAAGAGCAGTAGAGTATTGCAAACGACACGGCTTGGAGTTCACCATAGCCGAAACGAGGAAGGAAGTTGGATCGAGACGTGTAGGTTCCACAATCATCAGTGGCGCACTGCGCAAAGGAGATAAACCCAAAAACTATGGGGACAACTTCTCAGTGCAGAGGAAGGGTGTACCAGTTGTGCCGTAGTAAGTTCAAAACGAAACAAGGGCCTCTTTTACATCACTACTAAACTGAATCACGCACGAAGAGGGATACAGAACGATAATGCAGTTTGCAGCAACTTATCATAACTTCTTCGCCACTGTAAGGCCGTGCCGTGGATCACCATGATGTACACTCGGCGCTGATATATGGTAGCTGATATCAACCGGTGAGAGCGAAGCTCGTAGTTGTAATATACCAAACCATCTCGAGTATCTGTAAAACTCCTCAGAATATCCTCATCTTGCACGGGTTCTCCTACGAGCTCTGGGCCGAATCCAGAGATGAAATCTCGTAGAGAGAGTATATCCTGGATCTTCGGATTTGACTAGGTCCAACGTTACGACTCAGTGTAGCAGCAGAACAAATAGTGATTACCTCCTCAGGGATGTTCGCAAACCGTAAGATTGGGGCCAGTACAATTTTCAGTTCACCGTCAGACTCACTTGCAAACTTTGCGTCGATCTCTGTGCCCTCTGGATCTGCTATGCTGACGGGTATTTCCTCCCACCCTTCATATGTTTGGAAGCGATAAGGTGTGATCTCACTCCAGCCAATTCCGTGCCCGCCACTTTTACCGTCTGGTCTTAAATACACGCGCACTCCAGCATCATCTGGTACCGATAGTCCAGGTACTCGGCCAGGGGTCGAAGCCTAAAGGAGTTTAGAGATCAAGCCGCCGCTTCTTATACTTAAAGTCCCCCCGACACTTACCGTTGCTCGATGTGGTCGGAACAGTGGCACTGCAGCTGTCCCTATGAAAACCGTTCTGCGCGAAAACGACAAGTCGTTTTTCGTCGGGTATTTTGCACTAAATGACATGTAAAGTGCTTCGATTTGGTCTTAGCAGCACGCAGGGCGCACGCCTAAAGATTGCGCGGCGCAAGTTCTGCCTCTGCAAGGTCCGTCTGATGCTGGAAAACGGACCTCGTCAGTTCGCTGGGCCCAGTCACAGACGGATGCCGGTACATATTACCTGAAACCCGGCTGACAACCGACAACTCCTTAATAAGCACTACGTACGTTTAGGTATTTTGTAAAATTAGGCGCGCGAATTTGGCAAATTAGGTCACCCGTTTTCGCGAAAATGAGCTAATTTCTAATTTTTTGTCCCTTTGGCTGACGAGTCATAATTGATCTGAAATTTCTCGCGAAAATAGCCTCGCGCATCTCCCCGTTGCAAATTTCCGTTAGAAAAATTCAACGCCTCAACTACCGGTACTAGTTTCGCCAAACATTATGTTTGAAACATAGACAAAAGACAAAGAACCCCGCTCGGAGTACCCCTAGCGAACACCTTCAGGAGTTGCGGAGATCAGAGCGAATAGTTCTATTTCAAGCGCTGATTTCCTTTGTTTCGCCACGCCCTAACTGGCTGTAAAGCGACAACAGGAACAAGTTCAACAAGCGGAACCCCTAAGGCAGACTCAGTCCAATAGACTACACGATTAGCAATAAGAAGTGTTTGAAATTGACGGTGACAATGAGACGTTCGACCCTCAAGTCTTCGAAGGTGTATGTTTTGCTTTATCTGTCTTTGCTTTGTTGCAAGCTCACCGCTGCAGTTGGTACTGACAGTGCACCTGATCCAGGTCTGAGCTGGCATCGAGGTACCAAGAATGTAAGGGACGAAACAGCGGGTTTGGGGAATGTTGACGAGGCTACCATTGCTGGTCATGATAAACCTGATAAAAAGATACTTGATGGCGAACCGTCTTTCGATGCAACGATAGCAGGCCAACTGCATAAAGTTCTAGACAAAGAGTTTGATGATAACGAGACGAGTAAAGGAGTTGCTTCTGATGGCGCTGGTAGAAGTTTTGACAGTACCCTTCGAAGTGGAAGTGGTACACTCGAGACAGTGGCAAGAATAACCAGAAGTCACGATACAATACTAGAAAAATCAACGATACACGATGACCTTCCCAACCCACATCATTCAATTGATGCAGCTGATGTATCAAGCGATCGACGTTCAAGTGTTACAACATCGAAAGTGAGACAAGATTCAATTCTTAATCAGTTATTAGGAGTTTCGAAGGGAATCGACAAGGTCATGCGAACTAGTACTGGAGAGCTTGATGACGTCGAGAGGCTTATCGACTCGTCTGACAACGAGTTCGTTATTTCGAACCCTAAAAACGGCACGATGGAGCTTCAGCAAGACTTGCGTTTCATTCAAGATCTTGTTATTCTGCTCTGCGCGGCCGCTCTTGGTTCAACATTCTTTAGCCTTCTAGGACAGCCACCTATAACTGGTTATCTGGTGTTTGGTTCCCTGGTTGGACCTGGTGGGCTTGGACTGGTTGTAGAACTTGTGCAAGTAGAAACACTAGCCCAGTTTGGGATCATATTCCTTTTGTTCAGTTTAGGTCTCGAGTTCAGCTTAGATAAACTCAGACATATTAAAGGCGTGGCGATCCTCGGTGGCTGTGCTCAAATTATTATTATGATGCTCTTCTGTGGTGTAGCGAGTGATGTTAGCGGAGCAGGTATCAGGGGTGGTGTCTTTGTTGGTGCTCTTTTATCGATGAGCTCCACAGCAATCGTTGGTAAGCACATTGTGCAAACAGGTGGGCTGGGTTCACTGACAGGTCAGATCACCATGGGTACACTTATCCTTCAGGATTGCTGCGTTGGGTTGCTATTCGCACTCGTACCTGTCTTATCGGAAAGTGATGGTATGCAGTATGGAGTGTTGACTTTTTTCCATATTGTTTTGAAACTGTTCATTTTTCTCTCGTTGATAATAGTGTCAAGTAAAGTCCTCGTCATAAAGATCTTTCGGTTCGCATCTTCTCAAGAAACAGAGCTATTTCAGATGATAAGCGTTGCATTTTGTCTGCTCATTTCGATCGCCAGCGATCAGTTAGGGTTATCCTTTGAATTAGGTGCCTTTTTATCCGGTGTTATGATATCTACGACACCTTATGCGGACAGGACAGTGGAAAGTGTTGAACACATGAAAAATATTTTTGTTGCTCTCTTCATGGTCTCCATCGGGTTGATTATCAACCCTTTGTTCCTCTGGGTCCATGGTGATGTATTGCTTGGATCACTTCTTGTCGTCGTCATCTTAAAGAGCTGTCTTGTTGCTTTCGTCGTCAGAGCGTTTGGGTATTCATTGATGGTGAGCATCTCGGTTGGTGTCTCGCTAGCACAGGTAGGAGAGTTTTCGTTTGTACTGCTCTCTAGAGCGTCGAACGTAGGTCTCATAGAGAGAAAACTATACCTCCTCTTACTCGGTACCACGGCGTTAAGTCTAGTTATCACCCCTACGATGATTCGAAGTATCAAACATATCCTGAACGTTGGAAAACGCCTGCACTTGCTCAAATTTGACGCACTCGACATGAATCCATACTAGTATAGCGTCGAACCACCTACGTCTGCTGAGCCATAATCATACCGCAAATCAATCCGTATAATGCGAGAGCTTCAGAAAAGATCAGGATCAAAACGGAAGAAGCAAACAGTGACCCTCTGAGCAGTACTGCTTGCGTCAAACTCTCGCCAACAACGCCAACAGTGACACCACTTGCAAACTGTGCTACACCGCAGCACAAACCCGCACTTAGATGCTTAAATCCATTGTATTCTCCATATTCTGCGTTGCCTACACCACTCAAGATGATGATTGAAAGGACGAGCCCATATATTGCACGCACGCCGGCCATCGCAACTGGGATTATGCCTTTGATAGTGATTCCGGCATCTTGACTCGCAGCGCGGCACAGCCCAAGTCCAGCTTGAGCCGTGCCGTAAGCTGCGCCGATACCTAACAAGCATGCTTAGTACTTTATATTTCAATTGATTTCGTGAACGCACTGGAAAGCGTCAAACAACTGACTGCGCCTGAATAACCGAAGGCGTGGAGTGACATGGTAGACCGGTAGCCTTGGAGCCTTCTCCTGAGACGGGAATCAGCCGTAAATATGTATATGAGCGTGTCCGCAACTAGGCTGTCACAGATCTCCGAAGCGCGCAACCACTTGATTCGCTCGTTCTAAGGAAAGAAGACACACGAACCCTTTCGGGTTGCGCTTCTAGACACGTTTCTCGGCCTTCGCCGCAGTCGTCGTTCTATGATAATATCATTGCATGATAGCATACAGTACTACTTTCGCGATAACTTGCAGGATAACTTGCTAAACCCTAAAGTTATGGATGTACTGTTAGTCGGCTTTATTAAAGGCCAACGGGGAGATAGAGAATGACCTACTTTTTTGAAATCGCGTGAAAAGATGTGAAAAATTAGCATAAAGTTATCGAAATCACGTAGATTTAACGATAACTTTGCCCGAAGTTATTTAAGGTTTGTCAATAACTTTTTACTCGTCAACCCACGATATAAATTTTTTCAACAGTATTGTACCATTTTTTCGTTACTTATGAAAATTAACTGTTACTCGTCTGACGCATAATTCGGACAAGTGGACGTGAACGGAATCGAGTGTAATTGAGATGATCGTTCATGACTCGTTAACGCACCCGAGTTGTGACGAAGTCGGATTTCACTGTTATTCATTTTTGCCTAACTCGGGTCAAAAAGTTACGAGGCGCTCTACACTAACAGTTATTTCTCATAACTCGGCCATAAATCCAAAGTTAGGCCCGAGTTATGAAGTTCTAGTGTTAGTCGCCCTTAGTTAATTAAAGTTCATAACGTGGAGTGAGAGCTTTCATTAAAAAAGAGATTATCAAACCATGCACTCTAACCCAGTTTCTGGAAGGATTCACTGTATATGTGCTGGAGGTATCACCTTTAGCTTCAAACTTCAAACGGTGCGAAGATAACGCACGAGTTGTGACCGCCGAAACCGAAGGAGTTACTGATGGCAGCAGTGACCTTGTGCGCCTTCTTTTCGTTGGCGCAAGTGTCGATGCCATCGACGACAGGTTCAAGCTCGTTCTGGTTCAAGGTCGGATGCAACATGCCCGTTTTGATAGCCATGATGCACGCAATAGCTTCCATACCTCCAGCGGCTCCTAAGCAATGCCCAATCATTGACTTAGTGGCGTTCATTTTGACATTCGTAACGTCCTTGAAAACCTTGCGGATGGCATTCACCTCAGCAACATCACCGACCAGTGTTGAAGTGGCGTGCGCATTGATGTAGTTGATGTCAGAAATTTCGATGCCAGCATCCTTTATAGATAATTCTATGCATGTCGAAACTCCAAGTCCATCAGCTCTTGGGTCTGTCATGTGGTGCGCGTCACAAGTTATGGCGCCACCAAGATATTCTGCGTGGATGCGCGCACCTCGCTTCTGAGCACTTTCCAAGGTTTCCATGACAAGAACCCCTGCTCCTTCACCCATCACAAAACCGTCTCTAGACTTATCCCACGGGCGGGATGCACCCGTGGGATCTTCATTGTTTTGACTGAGAGCTCTACAGGCAACAAACCCACCAAGTCCAACAGGGATGATAGGAGCTTCTGCACCACCAGCAATCATGATGTCAGCATCACCATTCCGGATGTGATTCGCTGCCGCGTGGAAAGCATAGTTCGCAGTGGCACAAGCCGTCGAAATAGAATAGTTGGGACCCATGAAACCCTTCTCAATGGCAAGCATTGCACCTCCCATGTTCGTAATCGCATAAGGAATGAAAAATGGTGTTATCTTCTTTGGCCCCTTCTCTACGAGAGCCTTGACACCATCTTGGAAAACGGTCAATCCACCCATGCCACTGCCAACAAGTACACCAACACGTTGTTTATCCAAAGATTCGAGCGCTTTAGCGTCTAAGCCAGCGTCTTCGAGGGCTTTGTTCCCAGAGACAAGTGCGTACCGCAAGCAGTCATCGAGACGCCTGTCATTCTTTTTGTCGATGTAGCCTTCGCTATCAAAGCTTCTAATTTGAGCCGCGAACTTCGTAGGAAAGTCGTTTGTGTCAAACCTATCGATCGGAGCGACACCACTTCGACCAGAGAGGAGCTGATCATAATAAGTAGAGTAATCGTTTCCGAAGACTGAGCATAAACCCATTCCGGTGATAACAACGCGCTTCTTCGGGTCGGTTTCGCGCGCCATCGCAACAACACTGAAACGAGATTTACGAGTTGACGGTCTAGTCTTGACGCGCAATGTGTTGCGAGTAGAGTATTGACTTGTCAAAGAAGTCAGCATGGTGGGTCTCAAATAAGGGGACGGATCTGAGTGTTTCTTTCAGTGGAAAGCTCCCTCTGGGTTCAGCGTTCGTTAGCACCTGCGTGAACAAGCGTGGATAAGTTAGATATTCTTCATTCCACAAGCTTGCGATCGATAAATCGAGATACGCGAGAAAGATTCACCCAAGCGTGCTGGGTTAAGTTGGGTTCACGTAGAAGATAAGAGACAGACTTCACTCTTCCTGTCCAACGTGTAAGTTCACCTGAGAACGTTGGCAGGTTCGCTTTCGAGACGCGGAAATCGTACCTTCACTGCAATCCTGCGAGTCAGGATTAGTCGTGGACACTCTGCTCAAGAGTGTGTTCTGGCGCATCACCCTGTCCGTTGCGCAGGTTATCTACTTGCAGCGCTATCCCCTCCTCACTCGAGGGTGTACGTTATCGTCGTATATATGAGTTTGTACAGATATCTGGACGATGTTCTATCGATAATAAATACTTTCCCTAACATGATCGACGGAAACAAACGAAAATATTGAAAAGGACCAACGAATCTAATCTTCTGAAGGAAACTGGTATTGCTTTATCCATGGTACTAAGTACTAGTAGTATACCCGTGTAATACGAGTCGTATTGACATCAATATCCAGGAAAAGCGAGAAGATATCATTTTCCACGCGTGCGTTCAAGTTGGTACAGGTTGCGACCCGTCTGCGTCATAACGTAGCTAGTGCTCACTCGCTGGAGTACGTTGTGAATATGTACACTCATGCAGTAGCACCGGCTTCCGCGGGTGTTGTGCCGAAGTATCGGCTTTCTGTGAACTCAGGTAGGGAGTCACGCATTGTTACCATGAGTTACGGACAGCAACACCGTGTGCCTTTATTAGGACTCGGGCGCGTGTTTGCCTCTCGGACAATCGAATCGATATCGCTAGTTTCGTCTCACTTAGTCGACAAGTCAAATACCCCGAGAGCAGAAAACCTATGCCGAAGAGAAAGTAGTGAAAGCAAAGTAGTGCCTGCCAAAGGAATTTCTAACCACGGGGAGACCGATGTACAAGATGTCGTCCTAAGTGGGGGTTCTAGCCCGTTTCGATCGCTGATGTTCTGTCTCTTACCGATCTGCTCATCTGTTTCGTCAGCTTTGGCTGACTTGAGCGGAAACCACGTGTTCATGAGCGCCTTTTGGAGCTGGTTTATCGCCCAAATTGCGAAGTTATTCACAGCTTGGTATCGCGAGGGTACGTGGGATTATAAAGTTATGTTCGATAGCGGCGGTATGCCGAGTTCTCATACAGCGCTCGTCGTCGGTTTAACGACCTCGATTGCACTCCAATTCGGCCTTGGAAGCGTGTACTTCCCACTATCACTTGCTTTCTCTTTAATTGTCATGTATGATGCAGCTGGTGTCAGAAGACACGCAGGTAAGCAAGCCCAAGTATTGAACAAGATAATCGACGATATGTTCCATGGATCCGCTATTAGTGATGAAAAGCTGAAAGAAGTACTCGGTCACAGTCCTCTACAAGTAGTATGTGGTGCAATTCTTGGAGTTGCCGTGGGAACAGCTTACATGTTTAGATGCACCTGAGTAGTTGTATAACTTGTAATGTGCGAAGCTTATCCTCTCAGTACCATTATGCCCCCGCTAAACATGCTCTGTCCACTCACCTGCAACTGACATTTCGCGTAAGACCTTCGCTTTTACCTGACAGGGATAGTCTAGCTGAACAGTTTCGACTTTGATGGGAGTTACTACAAGTAGTTATAATAACTAAGTTATTAGTACAACCAGTGGTCCTAGTCAGGGAAGTGTGCCCCGCCCCTCATAGTGCGGCACGAAATGCTATTGAGGTTGGTGAGATTTTGCTCATTCGTAGCCTTTTCGCCATTGTCTTCGCCGCTCGAGCTCTTCGTTACTTCGTACGTCTGACTGTAGGGTGACTGTAACCGACAAGGCAGTTTGGATACGGAGTCGATGTCGTTGAGAACTGTTTGTGTTTACTGTGGATCCTCTAAGGGAGACAAAGAGGAGTACTCTCGTGCAGCCAAACGCTTAGGAGAAGAATTGGTAGATCGAAATATCCAACTTGTATATGGAGGTGGTTCGATGGGTTTGATGGGAGACGTCGCTTCTGCTGTTCAACAACGTGGTGGAAGAGTGGTTGGAATAATTCCAAAGCACCTTGAACCAAGTGAAATAAGTGGTAAAACTTATGGAGAAGTGTTAGTGACTGAAAACATGCATGAAAGAAAGATGCATATGGCGAATCTGGCCGATGCTTTTGTGGCACTTCCAGGCGGATTTGGAACACTTGAAGAGTTGCTAGAAATCATAACTTGGCGCCAGCTCAACTTACATTCAAAGCGTATTGGGGTACTCAATACAGAGGGTTATTTTGATTCTTTGTTGCACTTCTTCGATCAGGCGGTCAGTGCAGGTTTTATCAATTCAGAAGCGAGGGACATGTTGATTCAAGCTGAAACACCTGAACTGCTGATTGAAAAGCTTTTGCTTGCAAACTGACAGCTAGTGCTGCGCAAGTTGCGGCGGATTTTAAGGAAAAACCCAGTCGAATAGAATAACGCGGTTTTTTTCGTTAGAATTACATTTCCCGACTATAGGCACATCTGCTGTAAAACAAAAAGCTTCATGTTCCAAACCAGTATGTTACGTGAAACCACCAGAAGGGTTATCCATCAGAGGTACACGGCTCGACGAGGACGATGTGACCGTGCCCTGCGTGTTGAAATGGCAGTTCAATGATATATGTTCTGCGACTCTCTGGGCCAGCTCTAATTCATTTTTCACACAAGCAGCCACTGATACTAAAGAGTTTTCACCAAGTGCAGCCCTTCTTGAATCTCTGCAGAAGTATCGAACGTTGTAAATCCTTTCTTGTGAGGCATGCGGCACTTTCGCTGCGCTAGAACCAGTAACGGGCGATGCGCTCCGATAATCCGACGCCGCAACAGGTACGTCTTTCCAGTCCGCGTGAGACACAGGCCCAGTGACCCGCCAAGGAGCTAGACTACCGGCTCGACCGAAAGTGGCGACTGAACCCGGGCTCTGAGTCCCTATGAGTTTAGAAGCCCCGCTCATTTTCAGCGTAGCTTTGACGGTGATGACCGTCGAGAACCTCGAGAACCTCGACACGCACCCGCACCCCTTAACCAGTACTACCTACCAGGTGCGTTGCTCGCCCCTACTAGAAAATCAAGTGTAGACTGCGATAACTGCTAGTGGTTGGTGGAGTGGCCGACTTGGGGGCAATTCACACATTTCCTGGTTATGCTTATGAGAATTGCATGGGTTAACCATATATAATGAACTATAGGTGTGTCATTTTTCATTCGCGTTAGCTCCAGTCTGTGACCTAGGCTCGCCCGTCGAAGCGAACTTTCTCGAGGCATTTCTCCATTAAAAAGGCGACCCTGGACCTAATTCTTGAGTAATGACTCGTCAAACATGCGAAAAAACTCGCAAAGCTGGAAAATTTTGAAGTTCTGGGCCCCAGCGAAAATGTCGAAAACCAGGTACGAGGCCATGCTGCGACTGGGTGTGTCGTTCGATGCGAAACTCGGCATGTCGTTAGAAACCAATATTTCACACCCATGTGCGCGTTTTCGTTGCGTTTGGCGTTGACGGAGCGACGATAGTGCGAGAATTGTAAAATTTTGCTCAAATTTCAGTGGCGCACTACGTCGTGGTACGCGGGGTTGAGGCACAATGGCTACATAAAACCGACTCAAAATAAAGTGTTTTACGACTTCCAATCGCCATCGGCGCCACGCGACGCCAGACGACGCAGATACGGGGTGAAGAAATTTCGAAGGGGGTAACTTTCTGAGTCATGACTCGCGAAATCGGAGCGTTCGGGATCGCCCATCGCAAAATTGGAAATCTCCTCTCTGGAAAATGGCATGGCCTAAAATACTATCCTCCCTAACTAAAGTAACTTCACAAACGCCCCGTTCTAGCCCGATGTTTGGCCTATGATCACGCCTATCCCCGCGGTCGAAAGCTCGCACGAAATGCTGTCTAATCGTCGCATTTGCGCTATTGTTTTTCTCAAGAAATATGCCGGAATCGAACGCTGAAAATTTTACTCGTGGATCGAAATGATAGCAGAGGGTAGGTTGTTCATAGCTGATTCAGCACTGCTAAATTTTAGCCAGCGGAAACGACTCGTACTGCCTGACTCGGGCAGCCTGAGTGAGATCTATCTATCAACTCCTCACTGAAACTTGGACGAGCACTCCACTGTGCCTGTCGAATCGGGATCGTTGAGTAGGAGCTTGGTGAGACACGAATATGCGTGGCAGTGCGATTACTTCGAGCGCTGCACGAGCTTGTACGGAGACAACTAGACGTCTGCATTTGTCCCGCTGTTGTCGAGCACCCAGTAAACCGTTATTGCCCACTTATGCGAAGACCCGTCTATCGCTACCAATTTGCGTGATTGGTATGAAAATGTGTTTAGCGCCGACACTAAGGAGCTCGCGTAGTACAACTCTCAGTGCTATCGAGAAAGATGCCCAGGAACCTGCACTGTCTTACTCTCGTGAATTTTTGAGAGTGAGAGCAGGGGTGTTTATCAGGTGAGTCTCCATGAAAATATGGGCTGCAAGTTATTAACGGGTGGAGTAGCATTCTACTTGGGTACTCTTGCTATTACCTCACTAGGAATAGCCTGACTTTCACCGCTCCTGCGATGGTTGCCACACCAAGCCTTGGCCTTGACATAACTTCGATTGGCGTCATAACCTCTATTTTCCCACTGTGTTATGGCTGCAGTAAGTTTGTCAGTGGCGTCGTTGGTGACATGTTATCGCCAGCAATCATGCTTGGAGGAGGTCTAGTCGCAACCGGATTGGTATGAAATGTATTATTTTTATGTGGCAAAACTAATTCGATAGTAGGTCAACATCACTTTTGGCCTGAGTTCAACTTTACCCCTTTTTTGCTTACTTTGGGCGATGAATGGTAAAATATCTCATCTATCTAGCATGAATTGCCTCCTCAGTGTTTTTCAGGTATACTCCAAGGCTTTGGTGCCCCTAGTTGTGCAAAAATCCTAACATCATGGTTCGCTGCTAAAGAACGAGGGACATACTGGGTACGTGAACTCAAAGTTTCGTCGACGCATTTTGATCTAGTGGTCTTAGGGTATGTGGAATATTGCTCATAATCTTGGAGGATTTGCTGCGCCTATCTTGGCTGGCACGGCTGCAAGATCGCTCGGTTGGAACGTAAGTCTGCACGCCACCACACTGAAGTGTACTGATTTCAATAGTGGGGATTATGGGCACCTGGTATTATTGCTGTTGTCGTCGGGCTTGTCATCATGATGACCCTCCGTGACGCACCTGAGGATCGCGGTTTTCTTCCAGTTGAGGAAGAGAAAGGTACTGTGATTGTGCATACATCGCTGTGCTGAGATCTTGAACCTGAACTTTGCCTCAGTCCAATCTACATCAGTTGACTCTGTTGCGAGTAACAAAGGCAATTTGCTGCAAAATCTCATGCATAATGTACTTTCTAATCCGTTCATCTGGTATGATCTTTCTCGTTAACTACATGTCCTTGAGGTAATTATGTTGAAGGGGGCTCGCTTTTACATACTTCTGCGTCTATGTTGTGCGGCAGGTTAGTCTAGGGGTGCTGCTTGGAGTGTACTTGATTTCAACTGTTTAGGGGATTACTTCGTGGTCAATTTTCTATCTCATTAAGGAAAAAGGCGTTGTTGACGCGGGCTCTGCGGCGGTAATACACCGATCCTGATGTCATGCATTTTATGTTGACGCTAATATTCAGGTTCGTGTATCTGGGCTGGAGCTCGGTGGACTAGTTGGGAGTCTGCTGGCTGGAAGACTCAGTGACTGGTACATATCTAGCTCACCAGGAGGGGCGGTTGGTAAAAGGATTCAAGTTGTCATTCTGTACCTCTTCGGGGTTGCCATAAGCTTGTTGGCTTTCAGAGCAGTTCCAAGTGGTGAGAAACGTTTACTGTTTTGCTTATTATTATTCACGTCCGTTATTGCAGGACTAGCGATCTTTCAGGCTATCATCGTTTTCATGATCGGTTTCTTTCTTTACGGTCCACAGATGCTGATAGGTGCATATTTTAGCAGTTCCGTTGATCTAACTTGATTACTTCGTCATCACAGGCCTCTGCGGAGCTGAAATAGTTGGGCGGCGTTCTGTAGGCGCAAGCGAAGGTTTTCTCGGATGGATAGCGTACCTGGTGAGTGCATTCATTTATTAGGAGGTTGTTCGTACTGACTCGTCCGATTAACCTAAGGGAGCCGCGAACGCTGGGGTTCCACTTTCACTTCTGGTCCAACAGTATGGTTGGGACGCTTTCTTTGGCGCACTACTGTCTTCTTGTCTTGTAGCAGTGCTCCTCCTCCTGCCACTAACATCCGCCAAAAGCCATCTTCAAAGGCGCTAATAAATGAGTGCATTAAGGATGTCATATTTGTGCGATATTACAAGTATTCCAACGCTCTGGCCCTGTTTTTTTTGCTACATGTTGACACTCCTCTGTTCAGACGAACATCTGTTATTCTAATCCACGTAGTGATACGTTGAGTAAGCTATGGTCTTTCGAGTTGCTGGCGTTTGCCTTCTCAGCTTGTTTAAAAGCATCTTTAACATATTTCTTATCTAATCTTGCTTGTCTACGACCCGCCTTGACTGCAGCCTTTCGTACCTTCTTTTCTTCCTTTGATTCTCCCTTGCGGCAGATATTCTGTCTCCATTTGGGACCATCGTCGTATATTTGCACGTTACTCGCGGCCTTGTGATCATCAAATCTTTCAGAATTTCGACTTGTAGCGCAAGATGTTATCGAGGTACCTGCCTCGACGGTAGTAGACTTACTTATATTCTCTGTGCAGTGCGTCTTTTCACGTCTCGATAGTAGCACTTTTGGATGATTGTCAAATGCAGAAAACGTACTGATAACGGTTTGACAGTCCCAGTTTGTCCTGAAACTTGAAGACGGCTTCGCTTTTAGAGCCTCTCGTTCATTCACTGATTTTGGCGCATGATCTGAGAGTTCTAGCTCTTCCAGATCTGAGACAGTGCCCACTGCTTTGGTCTTGCTGTCGTTCATTTCAAGGTCGTCCAGTAGCTTGAGCACACCATCATCGTCGCGTGATCCCGAGCTTGAGATAGATGGTGCGTCGTAATATCGGATTATAGAATCGAATACGTCATCTGAACCGTCGTTTAAAGGTGTGGATCGTCTAAGTTCAGTGATTTTGCTCGCCAGTTGTGTACGCAACTCCGGCGGCTTGTTGTCGGGCAACATGTTTACTGACGTAGAAATGATTCCGTCAAAAAAATCGTCGAATTCATCTACATCACGTGTAGCGCGTGCATGTTCCATTACGTCAAAAACCTCCTCAACTTCACTGTGATCAATATTTTCTTTGATTTTGTCGGTGCACTCCTTGCGCGTGGAGCGCTCAGTACTTGTCGTAGGTTGGAGGTCCAGCGAGTTCCCTTTTGAAGCAGGAAAAAATGTTGCCGCTGGGTCGGCACCGATCACGCGAAGATGGCGATCATAGTCATACTCTTCATTTTCCGAATCCGCGACGTCGTTCGAACCTGGCTCGGCGTCGCTCTCGTGTGCAACTCTCCTGGATGGCAACTTGTCCTCGTTGCAGGTTTCAGAAGTAACTGCAAAAGGTTGAAAACCGACGTTAGCGTCTGTACGGAGCCATCGCATGGAGTGACCGGAGCCATCGCCAGGGAGCAGTGAGTAAGTTGCCGAGGACCCGCTGATAAACTTCTTCTTAGGCATGAGGCGGAGTTAACTCGAGCTAGTAGTCGTAGCAGCTGGCGGCGTGACTCGGGTCCGCAGACGTCGACGCAACCACCAAAAAAATTTGGAATTTACCTCTTCGCATGGCCGCGAGAATTCGATTTCGTATGATAGCCGGTGTTTTCTTAAATATGCAAAGCATATGAATTATTCAGAATTATTCAGTCTGAGTTCCCCCCTAAACTAACCCCCCCCATAACATATGATATCATATCAAATTGATATTATTATCTAAACCCTATAGCGACGACATACAAACGAAGTTTCCGGAAAAAAACTTTTCACGTTTTTCGGACTTTGACGAGTTATTACTCGAAATTTAGGTCCAGGGTCGGGTTTTCAATGGAAAAAGGTCTATGGAAAAAGGCCTAGGCTACCGGAAGGCGGTGTTTACAACCGTGGACAGGCGCACTTCCTCCACCACGCCTCAGACCAAGACCCCCACACAGCGCCGACGTAGCCCGCTTTCGTCAGCTAAACAATGGCTCTACGCTGCTCACGGAGCATCCTTCGATACTCTTTTAGACGTGTGAAAATAAATCAGGTAAGTCAGTCAACACAGTGCACAACCGCCGCTTGTGCTGACAAGGTTTGCAGGCAAGATTTCAACGGAGAGTCCACGTCTCTCGGCACGTTTCGATGGCGTTGAAAACGGGCATGGTAGGTATGTCATCAGCACCTTCTGGTCGACGAGTTGGGTATGAGTGCTTGAGCAGGACTCCCAAACGTTGGGAAAAGTACACTCTTCAACGCACTGGTTGAGAATAGTTCAGCACAGGTAAGCACTCTGTATCTGCCTCTTCAAAACGATAAGCTTGAATATTTCAGGCTTCGAATTTTCCGTTTTGCACCATAGAGCCCAATTTCGGTATCGTGAATGTTCCTGATGAGCGCTTGGAGCTGTTAGCTGCGATTTCACAGACAGAGAAGGTTGTCCCTGCGACAGTAGAGTTCGTCGATATTGCAGGTCTTGTCAAGGTCTGTTAACATGATCTCAAGTGTATGATTGATTTACAAAGAAATAGGGCGCCGCCGAAGGACAGGGACTGGGTAACAAATTTCTATCAAATATTAGGGAATGCCAGGCTCTTGTTCACGTTGTGCGTTGCTTTGATGACACCGATGTGCGTCTGTACTTGAAGTGTGGTTGTAGTATGCTTATGGTCAAAATTTTCGCAGATCATTCACGTCGATGGGAGTGTCGATGCAGCGAGAGATGTGTCTGTCATCAACTTTGAACTCATTCTTGCGGACTTGGCGCAACTAGAGAGAGCATCAGCAAAGTTGTCAAAAAACAAAAGCAAGGTGAAACATTTGAGTGTCTACTAATGATGTTGACCTAATAATGTGGAAATGAGGACCCTAATTCGGAAGCAAAATCGAAAGTATACTCGAAGATAACTGAAGCACTCGAATCAGGTCAGCCTGCTAGAAGTCTGCAGCTTACAGCGGTACGGGAAGAACCTCCCTATCTGAAGTTCACGTTGAACCTCCTCTAGGATGATTCAAGTATTATTGCTGAACTAAACTTACTTACTTTGAAACCTTGCATTTACGCCGCTAATGTCAGCGAAAGTGATCTCAAAGACCAAGTTAAGAAGCACATCCCCGTTTGTATAATTACTCAGCTCTCCACCTTCAGGGCGAGAAAAATAACCATGTCAGCGACCTAAGAAAGATAGCTGCCAACGAGAAAGCCGATCTGATTTTAGTTTCGGCTCAGGTGAGGATATTTGTATCTTAGTACTCTGATATACTCATCGTATTTTATGCAGGTGGAATCCGAGATCATGCAGCTAGATGAAGGGGAAAGAAAGCTATTCCTCGAAGATCTTGGCATTTCCAAAAGTGGTTTAGATTCCTTGGTATGTACGCAGGCAGGATAATCTCATATGTGCTCACTCATATGCAGATACAAGCAACGTATGAGCAACTTGGGCTTCAAACGTACTTTACAACTGGCAAGAAGGAGACACGAGCGTGGACTGTGCTGGTGAGTTGTAATGGCTAACTCTATGCACTTCATGCTCACCTCATGATAAGCGTGGTTGTACTGCGCCGGAAGCTGCGGCTGTTATTCATTCTGACTTCGAACGCGGTTTCATCAAGTAAGTGTAAATGAGTCGTATGCTCCATCCTTCTAAGTCAGCAAAGGTGTGAAACTGTGAGCTTCAACGACTTTGTTGCCAGTAATGGGTATGCAGGTGCCAAGGTGAGTTTGATTCAAAAATACTTGGCGTTCATAAATTTTTTTATTACTTTAGGAGAGGGGTCTGTGGAGGCTTGAAGGAAAAGAATACATCGTTCAAGAAGGGGATGTGCTCCTCTTCAAGTTCAACGTGTGAAATCCACATATTTAAAAACACGTGCTCTTCTACGTGAGGCCTTCACATCCTATTGATTTTATTACAAATTTTGGAACGGTGTAGATATTTCAGGTACTGATATAGCGTACACCTCCAACTGCCCGTCCTTTGTTGTCAGCCATAGCTGAAAGCGACCATTTACCTCCGGGACTTCCAAACTAGTACCATCTGGTCCTCGTAGTGCGATTAGTGTGTCCTGTTGTAAACTTCTGGGTTCTTTCAAGTTGATCTCAGTAACATATAGTGATTCCTAGGTGAACTTGATCAGGCTTCAGTGTTATAGAACATCAGAGATGGAACCTTATTCTCAGTATCTGTCACAAAATCTCTCGCTGCAGACGCCACCTCCTTTGTACACGTGTCCAGTTTTTCAAATATTGACTGTTTGTGAAGTGTAGAATGATTATCGTGGTGCCAGGATGGACCTTCAGCGTGCACTGGTCGTACCGGTTTCAACATATCAGCCCATTTAACCGTATTTTTTGACGTCTTTTCTATCAGTCCAACGCCTTCTAACACATTCGTGATATCGTAAATCCGTCTTTTTTGTACGCCGAGAGCGCGTGCGGCATAATTAAGGTCTAACGAACTACAAGCATTCGCGTTTAGCACGTTCATAAACCGCACAGTAAGTGCGCCAAGCGAGCTATGCCGAGTTTTAAAAAACGAGTTCGATTTCAAGTTGACTATCAACGCACTTTTCCCGACGACTTATGCCTACTTTTTCTTCTGGTCTATGCATTGGTACTTTAAGCAGTGGTACTGAAGTGATCGATTGCTTCCGTCACCGCTTCGCGCGTCGATCTCAAGTCGTTGGACTGGCTTCGTGAGCTCCTCAGGAAAAATTTATTCGCCGCGTCAGAGAGTCCCTACATGACAGACGAGAAATGCGTATTATGTATCTTTTACTTCTAGTCTCTGAAGCGGCGACATAAATTTTCGGACATATGGGACTGCACACAAACTTTGTGTGCACCACGTCCGCCGCGGCGCCGTGACGCGTCATTTCAAGCTGAAACGCGACTCGAATGCGTAAAACGAGTATTCATCGCGATTTGCCGAGCGGGTTTTAATTTGGTAACGTTCTCGCGCATCGGTAACAGTGATCTTGATTTGCAGGGGAGAGCAGTCTTTTGCACTTTGGTACTCCATAATACAAGGGGGTGCTTGTTGTTGCGCTAACGAGATCAAGGGATGTTGTCTCAAACTTCTCAAACTAGGAGCGTTTGAACTACTTCCGTAGCAGTAGATCGATGAGATGTTCCATGTCTGGGACTCTCAAATCTTGATATGTTTGCCCACAGCCAAGAAACAGAACTGGTGCACCAGAAGCGTGCACCATAGACAAAGCAGCACCAACTTTGCTATCCACAGCATCAAATTTGGATACGATTATACCATCTACAGTTCTTTTATTCCCCTGGGGATGTAAGTCGACCAATGCATCATTGAACTTTCTGATTTGGTCTACAGCATCGTTTCCAACCAGCGCTTCTCCAACAAAAAGTACCAGATCAGGAGCATTCATATCAATGAGCTTGGATAGAGATCGCATCAGCGGCTCGTTGTCTTGCATTCTACCTGCGGTGTCCACAAGAACTACGTCAATGCCTTGTCGTTTCGCCTGTGAAATTGCATCCTTTGCGATCATCGCTGGATCTCTCTCATAGCCACGTTCATAGAGAGGTACACCAAGTCGCTGACAGTGGGTACGCAACTGCTCGACAGCGCCAGCTCGAAACGTATCACATGCAGCGACGAGAAGAGACAAATTATTTGCGCCCAACCATGCCGCAACTTTAGACAAACTAGTGCTTTTACCGACACCGTTTACACCGATGAAAACAATCGTATACGGCCTCCTCTTCTCCTTTGCTGCATCGATGTCCGCCAATACGTTGATATCTTTCGCAGCTGACAAGACACGCCTGATAGAGTTCTTACACACACTCTCGATGGTCGCCTTAATTGAAGTCATTTGAGAAATCTCAAGCCCCATCAACTGTTCGCGAGTATCTGCACAAATTTTTTCAACTACTGCTGAAGCAACATTCTTATCAAGTAGTAGGCTCTTCAACTTCTCCAAGAGTGGATCCAGATCCGTATTTTCGAGGCGTTTCTCGCCAGCGAGTCTAGTAAGCACTGATTTATCCAACATCTTCGTCATCCAACTGGCTAGCAATGATTCACTCCTACCCTGGTTCACGTTTTGAGAAAACAAGTTCAGCCCGTCTGATCTAATGGAATGTTTTGCCTGACTAGGTAAAGAAGTATCGCCTAATGCGTCGCGGTTGCCATGTACGAGGATGACTTTGTTTGTATCATATGACTCTTTTGAATCTCCAGACAACTTGGGATTCGCCTGCTGGACTGTTTTTTGTCTCTCCACACGTCGAGCAGAAAACGCTTCTAGTGCAGCTTGGAAAAAGTCTCGAAAAGTCTCATTTCCGAGGAAAGGACGACAAGCAGTTCTCAAGAACTCTGCGTGGATAGAATCTAAAAACGAAGCTACAGCAATTCGTTCATCTTCGTTGGTGAAAGTGGCCACGAATACTAAAGATAAGGCGTTATCACATTTCCACTCAAGGCAGTCATTGTTATTGGTGTTTGATAAAGTCGTTTTCCTCGCGCACAAAGTCGTGCAATCTCGTAGAAAAGAACTCATGACTCTTTGAGCAGCACCTTCGCCAAATCTCACTCTCGCATCCGACTGATACCAGGAAAATAAGATCAAACCACCTCTACTGAAGATAGTGAACTCGTTGAGCATACTTGTGGACTTCTGGGAGGGAGAAGAATTCTCCGTTTTCGCGGCACCGTAAGAGGTGGAGGAAATTCGTACCGTGGAATAATGGGACTTGTGTCGACCAAGAACTTGGTTGTGTTTCTTCTTATTTCTTAATCGTCATTCGCTAACGCGGTTTGCAGTTCTCGTGACTTTCGAGTTCGAGTGTCGGGAAAATCTCTCTGCAACCAAAAACGGCCTGCGGACCTACAAAATTTTTTTCCCAACTTTTTCACGTTTTCTCGGACGTTTGACGAGTCATTACTCAAGAATTAGGTCCATGGTCGGGTTTTCAATGGAAAAAGGCCTTAAGGCCTCGAGAGTCAATCGGTGTAGCTAGGGTTGGACTGCGCTGAGTCCTCACTCGTGGTCAGATTTGTGGGTTTGTCATTTTTATCGATTGGATAACACAGGAATATGATACAATATGTGTGATATATCTAGTATTTGTAACTGGTTGTTACGCGGTGCGAGGCTGCCCGTGTCAGGTACTTCAAGACGAACACACAACCGTTTCCTTCGCGCCCGTAGTTGTGATCCTGTGTCTTGCAAAGTGATCCATCAGATCTATCTAGGATGCAGCGCTTATCGTATCCGGGGTGCAGTGTTCCCTTTCCTTTGTCAGCCTCGTATCGCAGCAAGCAGTACTTCCGGGAGTCAACAACGGTGAGTCGCCGCCGCGACTGTGGCGCTCACTTTCACCGGTGCATAGTTAGTCAATCGCAGCGTCTAGCCGCGTCCGTGAGGCTTACTGGTAGTGTATTTCTAGGAGTTGTCTTATCTAGTTCAGCTGAGGGCTGGTTGGTTGCTTTAGGTCGGTTCGGCTTTGGCGTGCTGCCTCGAACTTCGGTGAGCTGCCCTGCTCGTTTCCTAGGCGTCGGTGGGCTTGTGTTGGTACACGTTGAAAAAATTGTAAACGGTATGTGTGCTCTCAAGCAGACGATCGGGAATAATGTGGCCCATCCGTTGTGTTTGAAGTACGGTGTTTCAACCCCAGGAAACCTACGGCAACTTGGGGTCGGTGCTGCCTCCAAGTACCGTTGTGAGATCATCCGTGGGGTTGGTGGATTCGTCTGGTGTAGAGGCGTTACGGCGCGAGAGACGGCGCATATTCTGCAGAAACTTGTAGTATGACCCCCTTTCCCTCTCCCTTTCTTTCTATCGACGTGAGCAGCCGTTAGCTGTCGGAAATAGTTACGTTAAATTGAATTGATTTAAATAAAATTAAATCCAGCCAAATGGAGTGCTTTACTTGCCAGCGCTGAAAGTCCAGTTTTGACGTCGTCGCGCTTGATTCTTCACTACGCACATTTCAAGCTTTGTTCGGCATTGTCGATAAGCGTTGTAGTTTCGACGGTCGTCGGTTGATTGTCGTGTCGGTGCTTAGAGAAAAAATGGTTGCTTGAATTATTTCAATTCATTTTGCGTACTAAGCTCGTGTACCTAGGCGTCGCTGCTGACCTAACCATCTCATCATGGTAAGAGGCTCACCAAATGTATATCTCATCGCTTTGAACCCGTGAAAATGCGCCGGACGCTGTAATATAGTTGGTCGATACACCCCTACTCTGAGTGAAATTAATTAATTCTTTCTTTTAGAACCTGCTGTTCGCGGTGCTACTTGTGTTTGGAGTTTTGGCCATGTCGGTATTATTCGATCATCACTATCCCGCGTCATGGCGTCGGTCGCCTTCACTTGATCTCGACTGAAGCGATCTTCTCCTAGATATTTCTTTTTGTTGTCAAGCCGTAATAAATTTTGTCAAGCCGCATTAACTCTTATCGACGATCACAGCACAGTTGCGCGTTCGCACAATTGCGCAAAGGGCTGTATAATGAAACCTTTCAGTACCAATCAATGATAGATGGTTGATGAAAATGCTTGGAATGGAAGCATGTGGTTTAATCAATCCGATGAATTAATTAATTAATTGCTAGTACTAGTCGACTAAATTAAATTATTTTAGCCTTGACGAGAATTCGGGACAGCGCGCCGTGTCAGAGGGAGGCACGCCGTAAGATAGATCACGCGTCCGTGTTTCAGTCATCATTTTATCGCAGCAGCTGAATCTCGATGCAAATCTTCAAGTAAGTAAAGAAAGATACAAGAAGAGCGGTGTGCTCACATAACTGCTGTGATGAACTTTGCAAGACAGGTCACCGTCTCACGGACTGTTTCCATTTTCAGAGGCATCTTTCGCGGAGTGTCAACCCGTCGCGATTCGAGGGTTCGGAACGTTGTGCCCACGAGTATACCAACTCCGTTAGTCGAGTTGTCAGCCGTACACGAAGATACGATAGAAAACATTCAAAACTGGCGAGTCTGGGCCCGAGAACAGGCTCACCAAGCAACAACTACAGGATTTCAACACGTTGATAGTCCGGGTCTGAAGAACTTGTTTGATGAGATTGATTGGCTGGTGCAAGACAATATCGATGAAGCGAACCATCTAAATCGCACGCTCAGCGTTCGAAGCACATCACAGAGTCAGACTGGAAAAGTAAAAGTGCGGCTGTCTCTTTCTGAGCTGGGTTTTCTGTGGCAACGGAGACTACATGAGAGAGTTCCACTGCAGCATCTTACACATATGGCGTACTGGAGGGACTTTTCACTCGTTATAACTCCAGATGTATTGATACCTCGCCCAGAGACCGAGCTTCTGGTAGATTTTGCTCTACAAGCTCAACATCAGTGGAAGTGCTCTGACTTAGCAGAGGGTCCTTGGCTTGACATGGGTACTGGATCTGGTGCCATTGCCATAGGTATAGTGAAAGCGTTCATCGACAAGGGTATAAGCTCGAACCCGATGGTTCATGCGGTGGATCTCTGTCCGAAAGCGTGCTTGTTAGCACAGCACAACTCGGTGAGGACTGGTGTCCAAAATAACATCAAAGTGACTCAAGGATCATGGTTTTCTACACTTGGGTTGGCAGAGATCAAGTTTTCTGGAATCGTAAGCAACCCGCCTTACATTCCAAGTGAAGAAATGCACTGTTTACAACCCGAGGTGCTCGAGCATGAACCGCTACTCGCTCTTGATGGTGGTTCTGGTTCAGGAACTGAAAGTTTGGTGGATGTGTGCTTTGGTGCATCCGTCCACCTCCAGCATGGTGGCTTTCTAGCGCTTGAAACACTCGGCGATGAACAGTCGAAATTAGTGCGCGATGTGCTCCTTTCAATGGGAAGTTTCGAGAAAATCGAGATTCTTCAGGACTACACGGGAGTCAAGCGTTTTGTAACAGCACTGCGTCTGTGACTCACATGCACTTTAAAGATACTTGTAGTTTACAACAATGTGATTCGTTTTAGTAAAGTTTATTATGGTTGCTTCTCCTTGTTTATCGATTAATGGATATCCCACTAGTTGTATGTATGTTCTTGTCCTGCTAAACTGTTTCCTGGGGTCAGGACGACTTGGACCATCGTTTTCCTGTGCTGGCTGGCAACGTCTTTCGGCACCGTCATTGTCGGTGCCCTAACTAGGTGAACTTGCTGTTCTAATTCTCGCTTATCTTTGAGTCGTCTCTCGTCTTCAACGCCTCTCATCCTACTTTCGTGGAAGCGTTCGCCCCTTCTGCTTCTTATTGCTTCAAGAGACTGCATTGCTCTCACTGTTGCTGCAGCAGTGGCCCTGTTATACTTGACTGGTCTATTACGACGTCTTTCGAATTCGAAAGTTGCATCTGCTATCATTTCTTTGCCGTGCAGAGCCCTGTAAGCCTTGGTCCATTTCACCTTGCGTGGGTTCCGTTTCATTTTAAAGTTCTTGTGGCACTTCGACCGGCAAAAGCGGAACAGCTTCGAGTCGTTCCTAACGAAACATATTCCATGTCCGGGATATATGGTGGAGCTACAAAACCAACACTTTTCCAGTCGCATATCTGTTCGTATCTGCTATACGAGACGGGATTATTCGGGGCGTAGCGCTTCAGTGCAGTTCAGTAGTAGTTCCTACGAGACGCGCCGCCTTTTGGATGACCCGCGGTCTCGAACACGCAAAGCCTGGAAATGATTTATGTATCGATACACATAGACATAGATATGTGTACCCTTTGTCGAAGGCCCTTTGTACAGACATCTCCTTCCACCATTGCTGCATTTACAACGTAAATCGAGTTCTTCGCAGTCTAAGTATTGTCAACTGCATCACGTGTCCTTTTTTCCTCATTCGCGTAATTCGAGTAGAGTACTCCGGCGCAGTTTTGATTGAATTTACCATATTTGACCAACATATTCACATGTTCAACATGTTAGCCTTTTTATCCTTTTTTCTGGTTATTACACATATGTGTAAGGATGTTTTCCACTTTTGTGCACATCGTTTGTCCGAGAAAATAGATAAATTCCACGGAACAAAACACTCAGCGATTTAAAACCTGGTCCCCTCTTGTCGTCCACGTCGTCTTAACGCCTTTGAGGTGCGTCGTCGCACATCGGCGCGCGCGTGAGTGAAATTGACGGATAAAGTGGCGGCGCGCTGTCGACGGCGCTGGACGACGTGTTAGTTGTCGGTTTAACCTCGCTTCTTCACCGTTCGAACGCGCGTTTCGAGCTCTTTTCGAGTGGTTCGGTTGCGCGTCGCGGCAGCGAAGTTGGGCGGTAAGCGGTTAAGTTTCTTGAAAATTTGATTTCGCATCGTCGAACATTCAGGTCGACGACGCGCCGGTGAAGCTATTGAAAACGACAAATCGGGTCAGAAATGCCTCCTCTGTAGACGATTGACCAAAATACAGGCCTGTCGAGTCACCCTGTTGACTTTCAACGCCCTGCAAACTCGGAAGAACTCGTCTTCGAGGCTAGCTCAAGCTCATCGTCAGTCAGCAGCTCTTCACAAGCTGCGTCGCTGCAGCCAACCGGAAGGTACAGTTTCGGTCATTCGCCGGTAGTGACAAGTCGAGAAGAAGATGTAGTCCTGGCACGATCACAAATTTCTCGAGAAGATCAGGACATGAGAGAGTTTGAGACGCACGGACAAAATCAAAGATGAGCACTTACCAGCCGACGAGAGTCGGATGTCGACCGGACAACGCAAACGCGTTCGACCTGAAACAGGTACTGAGTGTCCCACGTTACATCCGGGTTCCTTAGATGGCGATCGGACGAATTGCAAGAACTGCTGGAACCGAAACGGGCTCAGGCAGGCTACAAAGTGGCGTTGCTGCACTTGTAACGCCCCGCTGTGCGTCGCTTGCATGTACGAGTGGCACCACGAGCGATTAGATCATCAATAACGATTCATTTCGCCTTGTAACAAAAAATAAGCTAATCCCACGTGCATTCAGATGCCCGAAGGAGGTCAAACAGTTATTACACGTATAGGTGTAATAAGCCCCTAAAAACGGACCAGAAAAAAGATTCTGACCACGTATTTTCAACTTGTGAAGCCACATCGATCGAATAGCAAGAAAATACGAAAACTCTATCAATGATAAAGGTCACAGAAAACCGCCGTGGAAGAAACACAGGGCTGGCGTAGTGGATAAGCCACACCTACGTACCGTCGTGCGTGCTTACTGTCCACGTGATATTCGTACCATCCACTCAAGACAGAAACATCGATGCCTGTGCTTTCTAGTATTTACAACCCTCAAGCATTGAACCTGAAGCGTGGTGAGGTTGCTATCGATGGAAAACACCGCGACTTACTCTTTCGACAGCGAGCGTGTTAAGGAGGTCACCTCACTTTGCTAAGCCCCAAGTCCGCACATGCTTGAGACGCGGTCATGCTTGTTGCAATGCTGCGGTATCCGAGGGTAAGCGCGAAGTTCCCAGGTGCAATCAAAATGTACTAACTCGCAGAAGATGGGAAAGTTGCTGAAGCACGTCCAGTTTATCCTTTCACTGCGATCATTGGGCAAGAAGAGATGAAATTTGCAGCTCTGATGAACATTATCGATCCAAATATCGGAGGCATCATGGTTATGGGTGACCGCGGAACTGGAAAATCCACTACTGTCCGTTCACTGGTACGTGGGGCGCACATGTACCCATAGCCAAAACATTTAAGTGTACTGACAACTGGACAGGTTGACCTCTTACCTCTCATCGACGTTGTCAAGGATGATCCCTTCATGAGTAGTCCGGGTGACCCGAATCTTATGTCTCCAGATGTCCTTGCTGCGTACAGGGCGGGGTAATATCAACCAATAGCCTTTAGATGGCGGTAACTAACTCGAACTTGTCAGGGAAACCCTCGAAACTAGCAAGGTGCCCATCAACATGGTTGATCTGCCTCTGGGTGCTACTGAGGATCGCGTCTGTGGTACTATTGACATCGAAAAGGCTTTAACAGGTAACTCAACATCTCATCGATTGAAGCGTTGACTGATGCCACGCAAAAGAGGGTACGAAGGCGTTTGAACCAGGCTTATTGGCAAAGGTATGGCAGCTTTTTTAAAAGAACTCTCGAGCTGACGATCTCACCCTGCAGGCCAACAGAGGTATTCTCTATGTTGATGAAGTCAACTTACTGGATGATCACCTCGTCGATGTGTTACTTGACTCCGCGGTAATTCCATCATCGTCGTTTGCTATCAATATCTAAAGGAGACTAGGCTTCTGGCTGGAACACGGTTGAGCGTGAAGGCATCAGCATCTGTCATCCAGCGAGGTTTATCTTGATCGGCTCAGGCAATCCTGAGGTATGCAAGTGAAGGACTTCATATTTCAACCGCTAAACCAACGTAGGAAGGAGAACTTCGTCCGCAGCTACTTGACCGTTTTGGAATGCATGCTCAAATCCGAACTGTGAAACTTCCGGAGGTGAGATTGCGTGCTTTAATCACAACTTTCCTGAACCGGTGAATAGGAACGTGTCAAGGTTGTCGAAGAGCGGACTGAGTTCGATTCCGATCCAAAATCCTTCCGAGCGAGTAAGTTCACAAATCTTCCCATAACACTTCTCTGATAGTTGAGGCAGAATACGCCGAGGAACAGGCCAGTATCATTGAACAAGTGACGCTCGCTCGTGCGCTTCTCCCTGAAGTTGAAGTGCCGATGGATATAAGACTCAAGATATCTCAAGTGCGTCTGACTTCATCATATCCATCGAATCCCTGATCAGAAGGAACTTAGGTCTGTGCTGAGCTTGATGTTGATGGCTTACGTGGTGATTTGGTAACAACGCGTGCATCGCGTGCTGCTGCGGCATTTAGGTTTGTACACTATGATGTGCTACTATGAAACTATCTCAACCATCAATTAGGGGTTCTAAGGTCGTCACTGATGAGGATGTCTACTCTGTTATCTCCCTATGCTTACGCCACCGTCTCCGCAAGGACCCCATGGCAACTATTGATGAGGGTTCTCGCGTTTACGAAGTCTTTTCATCCGTCTTCGGCTATGAGATGGAATAGGATCGCTTGATTTGAACACAGAGTTTTAATTAAATCTATCGACATTCCATTCATCCGCAGAGTGCGTAGTGTTCACCGCAACTCTCGCATTTTAACAAAGTGCAACTATCACACAACTGCAGCAACCTCTTTTCAGTGCGAGTTTTTCTCATTACAAGCACTAGACAGTTTTATCCGAGTGACAATTATGGCATTTTTCGATGGATGCTCTGAAGGAAATGATACGCCTTATAGAGAGAGACCACTTTCGTCATCTTTGCCACCAGCAATGATGGAGTCATCTTGCTTGCCCGCGATGAAGTACAAGCTGAAGATGGCAAGCGGCACAGTGGCAAGGATGATGCCGAGTGCACCGTCATTGATACCCAACGGAAGTCCAGTACCGTCACCGTTGAGACGGTCGTCAACCTGAAGAGAAAAAACGTCCAGCTGTTAGAGAGTGGATCAAGGGAGCGCATGTGCAACTTACTATGGCGAGTGCGGGGAACGTTTGCATGGTGCCAATAACCGTGGTAAGTCTGGCAATTTCAGACTTCATCGATCGGGTCTTCACGCTACGGACGTCAGCTCGAGCGACTTAAAACGAGAAACGCAGGTTAGTCATGACGGAACTAGAAACGGGTCAAGTTCCCTTTCGCGACAGCTCCACCTGTTGCGAAAGGGATCGCGCGGTAGAGCTAACAGGTCTCAGTATAAGACTATCAAAGAGCAACTTACCGACCGGCTTAGCGGAGAATCGACGAGACGGTAACCCTGTGAGCGAGAAAGTCAGAACATCAGGAATTCCGGAAGAGAAGTACATCAAGCAAGATAAGTTCGATAGGGGTTGCGGATAACGCGAGAACGCATGGCTGCTGAAAACCTACCTCTGGTACTCGAAATAATTCTAGTGGCATTCATCACGGCGGGAGCGAGGGACATATTGCACTCTCAGGCGTGTACTTGTGGCGTACGTTTCGAGGCGTTCGATCGCGAAGGATACTGTTGCGCGCCCTATCTGACCGACTGACTTCGTTGAATATCTTTATTGGATCTATTATACAATGCTAAAGCACATTACAATATGTCCACCGAACCTCCCTTGGTAGATAATACCGAGAAGATTTGCCGCGATCGAGGGGGATCTTGCATGATTCACGGTGACATGTGCATACTGAAGACGAATGTACAAGATATGGATCCACATCTGGTATGACTCTGACATCGAGACCCCCGAAACCGAATCCAACATGTCGATAAAGAGAAAACATGTTGTGATATACCACTAAAACAAATCACACTACTGAGGCGCTGACTGAATGCCCGATCGCTCGTGATACCCTCCCTCGCCGCGGTAAGCGGTTGGATCACAGGTCACTGCTGCACAGCGCGTTCGCGAACTTAACGAAGACTCGACTTGTTGCCACAAATAAGTACCATGCTCTCTATTTCGACTCAATCTGCCCGGCCCGTATATGCCAAGATGACGCTGCCGCGCCGCTCTCGTCAAGGTGCGATAATCTTCGGACTGCGATCGCGGTCTCAGAAAAGATAGCGTCCATCAGGTCGCTCTCTAGCAGCATCTGGCGCACGACGACTTGACACCGCCACTAACTTGCCATGTTATTTCAATTCCATTGTCAGGTGTCTCCCGCCCGCACGCAAGTAGATTTGGCGTTCGCGCCAGCGCGGAGAAAACTTCCGAGCGGTACGTTCGGCTCGCGTTCCCGTCTTCTTCAACGAGTAACCTCACGCTTATCCCTCGGAAGTTTGAGCGAATTTTAGACTGACGGTAAAGTCCTTATTACAGTTCTAATGCACCGAGCAAGTTTGTTGCGACTGCGACAACCGCTATGGTTGTCTCCCTATCCAGTCCACTTGTTGCAGAGGCAGCCATGACTCCTTCCTTGAAGAACACTCTGTTGTCTGTCGTTGCGGGAGGCGTGGTTCTCGGCGCCATCGCTGCGGCTGTTATTGGAGTCTCTTCCTTCGATAAGGTTTCTCGCAAATGATCTAATTTAGCTCAGCTTGTGATCGATGAAGTTTGATGTTATGTTCTTTTGTTCTTTCATTTCAACGATCTAAATATGCGCGCTTGTTTCCGCACTCGGCCTAGATCATGGAGTGTACATGAATTCATCGATAGAAGCCTCCACCACTATGCTTTGACTTCAACTACCGACGTAGAACGAATTCAAAACAGATTTCAAGACCTGAAAGTTACTGAACCCCTCCTCTATGATAAAAAATCTCACACTTACCTGCTCGTGATTCAACCATTGCTTTTCAGTCGCAGAAATAGTAGCAATAACTAAATAATTCTGCGATAAAGATCGAATTAAGATTGCAATGTGAAAACTATATGTACGCCAAACCTTGGATGTGCAAACTGTTGTGAGGTTATGTTCACCATTTTGCGCATATGGTGTGTACAGCTCATACTAGATCTCGAATAAACAATTTGAGTAGAGTGATCCGCATTTCTTAGTTACCTGGTAGTAAGTCTTCTCACTGCTCTTCTTCTCTGATACGTTGACGATATCTTCTTCTTCTATGGCGACACTATTGTTGTACATATCAGTCCGCTGAACGTGTTACTCTTGATACTGTAACTTTACCTGCCAGTGATGGCTGGGGAGACGGCGTTGAGAATTCCAATGGGGTTCCCTACATCTTCTAAACTCGGATCTTTCTTTGAAATGAGTAGCTTAGTGGTCGGGATGATGATGACTTGGAGTACTCCCTGCTCGGCGCTCCCAAAAGAAACTTCTGTTGTAGCCTGGATGGAGAATGGTACTTCTTTAACGACTGTCTCAGTGAACATTAATTACCTCATCACATCTCGGTTGACAATAGTTTCCACTTTTTGCATTGCTGATGGGTACCTAGTTTCATGTTGCTCGGCTTGTGTCAAATATGAGTTGAAAAATGCCCACCTCTTTCCAGTCAGCAGGCAGACTGACTGTGTATTGTTCAAGTGCACCTGCCCTAGTACGTGGATGACAATACGTCTCGTTTTGATCGAACGCGTGTTTTACCTCAATGCAGGGGTACGATCAGCACTCGCGTGAAATACATAGAGTCCTTCCTGATAGGAAAGCAATCAAAAGTACTCAATCAACTTGATGTAGCTCCTTACTGCTGAACTTGACTGCGGCAAGTATGCACCGACCTTAAAGCGCGGTAACATCATAAACACTCTGAACCTAGTAAGATCCTACCATTTTCGATTCGAGCTGTTCATCATTCATTATCATCAGCATGTATAAAGGCAAAACTGAACGCACCTGATCCGCAACTGCCGCTTGGGTCAACCCAAGCTGTAACAGCGAAGCCATACTCGAAATAAGTACGTGGCGCTTTCCAACAAGCAGATCATCGTGTTCCCGGCACTTTCTATCGTCTGCCGAATCGAAGTGAGTAGCGTTGAATGGGATCCTGCTCAACTGACGCCGTTCTAGCGGCGCCGGCGCACAAGCTCTGCGTGTACTGCCTATTCCAGGCCACCTTCCGCAACGTAGTCTTGTGTCAAGTTTCGTGGAACCATGTACGTGGAGTGTCATGATAGTAACGAATGTACAACCTGCCACTGGGGTAGCTTCGTTAGCTTCGTTAGCTTCGTTAGCTTCGTTAGCGTCGTAGTCGTTCACAAGCTCGCAATGACCCAAAAATCTCTCGAGACTTCGCGTATTGCGGTGCACCGTTACCAAAACGATTCAGCCATATTGTGGCTCGCCAAAGTCTTAAATCCACCCCCTTAGACCACTCGGGCATCCTGGCTCAATCAGTGCCAGGAATGGGGTTCGAACCCATGCGCACATTGTGCAGTGGGTAGTTTTCGATGCGTAAGATCGTGATTGGCGTCAATCAAAAAATATATATTTCAATCATTGAAATTCAATGTCATCGCACTGTCATTGGTCTTAGTGTGCTCGCGCGTCAAAGCCATTCTACGACGGCGCGACGGTTCGTTGACCTCGCAAGAATAGCGTTGACCCCGCTAATTCGGCGCTGTCAGAGCGATTCTGAGTATATTGACCGTTCTTGCTTGTTTTAATGAGTGCGCTCGAGTGTCACCTTGCGTTGGCGGAAGCGCTCGCAGCCTCCGGCTTCCACGGCCAGGCTGAAGTTGTACAGATAACCCAGTGTCTAACACGCTTCGAAGATAGAATGCAAAGGGAACGAAGAAACCCGCGGGTAGTGTTTGCTTACATTGACTTCGTCAAATTAAAAGAGAAATTTCATCGACGGATGGTACGACTCTTCACTTCAGCTGAGTTATAAGCCCACTGACGGCTGCTCCTAGAGTGGAAATATAGTTGTTCACGCTCGTCACGACAAGACATTGAAGGCATTCCACCGCCTAACGATGAGTATTTTTAGACGTGGATTGTCCCGATGTCCAGATGATTTAAGCTTATGGGCCGCCTTTCTCAAGCACGCTTCAAGTTATGGTTCACGTAAAGTTGTTTCAAGGGCACTGGCTCAAGCTCTCCGCCTTATTCCACAAAACCCCGGCTTATGGGCCCATGCCATATCTTGGGAATCACTGACAGAGGTAAGACTCAACTTTAGTATTTTGTACCACCTCTAAGTCACATCCACGGCCTAGTCTAATCCACACAGTTCCCGCATTTTAGTGCAGCGAGCACTGCGTGTGTGTCCTTGTGAAAAAGGTAAACTCCCGTGGAGCACATCATATTCTATCTGAAAGCGATATAGAGCTCTGGTGGTTGTATTTCGATCTTGAGCTTCGCTACACTGCTACGATCAGAGATCGCCAAAAAAGTCTCGAATTGAAACCTGCTTGTCTTTTGGTAAAGTTGAACTCGTCAAACTTTACCAGTTGTCTGAATGTAGAGTTTCTAGGAAGCAAAGGTAGATGCAAACTGTCATTCGAAACGAGCTCTACCCACGTCAGAAGTAAGTTGGCTGTGGTCACGAAGCATCATCTTTACTGTCATCCAGGGAGCACTCGCCATGAATGTTTTCACAGTAGCTAGGTCGCGGTATCCACGTGAGTTAACGTTAGTTGGATGACACACTTATGATGGTTCATTTAGGAGATTTCGATTTTCTGATGCACTTTCTCGTGCAAACCTTAAACTTTCAGGTACCATGCAATGTCGGCATTGGCTATGAATTTGTGACTGATCTTTTTGTAGTGGGCACAGCACCTCGAGGTATTTTAACGCATCGACTTGGGAACTCCGTGGGAAACTAACTGAAACAAGTCTGAAATACGTGGAGAATTGATCATGGCATTTCCTCTTAATCGACTACAGATCTCTCTTGCCTGCCGCAAGTCTTCGGTGAATGTGCGTTAGCAACGTGAACACTTGTTTCTTGTGTAACTGACTGCACCTCAGCTAAGGCAAGTGGTTCGGGGGTTCATAGAAACTGGAAATATTATGCTCAATGGTGAAGGTGGACTAAGGCTATTAAATGCGATGGTAAACGTCCCTACATTAAATCCGGCTTCTTCTGCCGCCGGTTTCAAGCGCGAACGTCCTCGCACTGGGCTGTTGAGTTGTTTTCATGAGAATATCTGCCGCAGGCTTTCTTCATGTGCACAACTCCGGCCATTGATAGTGAGTTTCTTGCGCCTCTTTTCAGAGTTAATCACTACTTACAAGGTATACCTCACTAGGAAACTACACACTTTGATGGAATCTCAGAGCTATTTGCTATCAAATCGAGGGCACTGTGGTATGAATTGTTCAAGTCTTTTCGCACTAACCTAACTCGCAACTAGTTCGCCAAAAGTCTGGAAAACAGCCAAACGAACGGTAATACTGAAACTTGAATGAAATCAATCACTGAATTTAATGTATTTCCAGGTCTATTCGCATTTGCTTGAGAGAAGTGTAGAATCAGAGACATTCTGGTTGTTGCAAGGCCACACCTTCCTACCAGGCAACATGTTGTGAATGTGATCCCACAGCTTCTCGTTTTCGTTACCTCTCGAAATGATGATTAAATTAGGTCTAGTTCACCCTAATAAAAATTAGTTTTTTATTGAACCCGTACAAAGCTCGTGAAGCGCACCTTCAGTAACTCCAACTTGTTCTGTAGTATGCCAAGTGCCTGCGAGATGATTTCTTCAGGTGGCAGCGCACCAGTTCCCTCAATAACGAAGTTGAACTTATCTTGCCGCGGTTCAATGCGAATCAAATTTGGTTTTCCTAGTTCTTGCGCCTTTCGCTGTACCTCGCCATCATACGAATATTGACAGTTCCTATCAACTTCTAAAAGTCCAGAATCAGCATCATAGTGCAGCAAGCCTCCTGGGCAACTTATTGCGATCTCTTCTCTCTCTTGAGCTATATGGAGTCAGTAACACGCGAAAAGATGAAGAAATAAAAATGAAAAACGCACCATTGAGGGTGGCGAGTACTTCCTGATTGACACTTATTACCGGCTCATATCGAAATACTGCTGTTGCCACCGGAGACCATTTCGCATGGTCTTTGCCTATCCCTTTCCTTGCAGTGCACTGAAGCTGGACTTCTTGATTTTTTCTGAGCTTGACTAACAATATTCCTGCGTTTGAGCCTGTATGCTTTTCGTTCATGACATGTGTAGCTGGGAAAACTCTTTTGTCGTGGCAAACTAAATCTTCACTTGTGACTGCTTGGGTGCTCTCTGAAACTCCTTTCACGCTCAATTCAAATTGAACCTCTGTCTTACTGTCGTCCTCGTCGACGTCTGGCTCAAACTCGTAAGGAAATCGCATTTCTTTTGCTATAGTGCTCGTGAGTGGGACAAGACCGAGGCGGTGGCTGATGAATTCGTCGCACAGAACTGAAGAGTTCTCTAAAACTTCAACGAGATCAATTGCGAGGGTTGGTACCTCAGCGATGCATACTCGGCGGACGGCATTGGATAAACTTGCGTCCACCCCTTCGAGAGTGAATCGAACTTGAGCTGACGTTAGTTCACGGATCGTTACTTTGGGCATCGTGATCCTTTGTTGGCTTTAACCCGAGTTTGCTTCGCGTTGCCTACTGTTGAGCTGCACCCCGATTTGGCGCGAGGGTTTTCAATGGGAAAAGGCCCTGGCGAATTTCAACTCGACCTAGGGTTCATCTCATCGTTTACGCTTTTGTACCGCTTAGTGAGTGTCGACTGCTAAAAATCACACCCTTTTCTGGCCTGTTATTACACTACTAAGTACTCGTACTATAGTAGTACCTAATAGTAAGTATTGTTTTTTCTGCTAAAAATCATAGCATGATGTAAGTATGTCGAGTGTCTCGAGTCACACTGGGGCGACTCGCGCGCGCGGTTGTCACAGAAAGACACGTGAAATCCTCCGTCATGCATAGCACTATCGGTACAACTGCGAACGGTGTGTCCTATAACTGTGGTGGTGCGTACTTTCACTTCCCGTTCACTTGGTTTGTTTCAAAAGTTACACCCAGACTGTGGCTCGGAAGTGGTGCTACGCCCGGGTGACGTTGTCATCTGTCGCGAGTGTGGATACAGGATACTCTACAAGAAGAGGACAAAACAAGGTGTGTTGTTTCACGTTATCCTAACTTTGCGCCTAACGAAGTTTGTGGCAGTGGTGCAATTCGAAGCTAGGTAGTCGTGCAAGTTGCAACCTGTAGTGGTCAGAGAACACATAGCCAGTAGTTCGGTCAGCTTTTTATGATCAAGGTGTGTAATTGTTAATACAAAACAACAAGGGAAATCAAGTCGCGCGCTCACTACGCGGTAGCTCCATCACCGGTATCTTTCCAGCGATGTGCGCACCCTGTGCACTGAAAAAACAGAGACATCCCCTCACTAGTTGTCAGTGAAAAGAAGACAGCCTCATCGTTCGTGCACTTATCGCATCGAATCCCACGAGAACGCGGGAGAGTTGGATCACTAGTGACATCCGCTAATACAGTCGTTGCTTCGGTCGCACTGTGCGTAATTTGGTGGCGATACACGCAGCTTGTCTCGGAATCTGTGGTATAGCCACAGTTCTTGCACACAAACACTAATTTCTTACGTGACTGGTCCTCTCGAGGATATAGAAGATCATTGCTATTCGGGCAAAATCTAAGACGAACTGCGCTCTTACTAGATGAATCTCTAGTCATGATAATTGCGTGCACTCAAACCACTTCCAGTCGTTCAGCCCCTCGTACTCGCAGGGTTCTGTGGAACTACTAAGTCGTCTTCAAACTGCGAAGTGAATACTTTCAGTATGGCTCTTCAAGAAATCGACTCCGAGAACAAGTTGCCCGGTTGCTGATTCAGTCAAACGCTTCAGCGGTTAGATTTGCACTTCTGACGGCACAGTGTCAAAGCGTTTGTAGCACACTACTCCGCTTATCTAATATCGCCAGGCATGTTGGAGATATGCACTCTGGGTGAGAGATTACAAATTCACACACTTACAAAACCTGTATACTACGGGAGTATAATATATATGAATACGTGCGAGAAACTTGTTATCTCGCCATAAGTTTATCTGAGAAATCATGGTGGAGCTCCCGGAATTTATTATCCCAGTCGTCGCGTCACGGTGATCGCGGTAAACGAGACTAGATGCGTCGTCTACAGCGTGGCATTGGCTACTAGCTGATGAGCACACTCATGGAGCTCATATCTGCGGTATGTGATTCTCAAGGTCGAGAGACGTACATAAAGATAATGTACTCAGAGTACGGGTTTTGTCAGTAAGCGCCATGGTCGTTCTCTCACGATCTGCGTGTTGGGCCCGATTATCCTCCGAGCATAAATCCGGCATTTCATAATATAGGATCGAAAAGCAAGTTCGTCGCACGCTCTGCGCCTTTTTTAAGGTCATCACAGACTCATACTGTAACAGATATCCTCCAGCATGACAGTATCCGTGCTAGCGCGCCTGTATATCACACCATCGAAAATCATATTGAACACCACTTAGACCCATACATGTGTCGAATTGATCCCTATGCCTTGTTAGGGAAAGGGGTTCGTGTGGATATCCACTGCTCCGGGATATTCAAGGATAAGCGACCTTGTGCCGGCTGCGAAGCGACACGCGACGACTCGTGCCAGCGCTTTCTCGTAACGGCCCAAAATGTCCTCTGTTCTTCAACATCAAGCTCATAGCGCCCGCAGGTAAGGCATCTGCGCCCGGGCTACCCCGACGATCTATTAGTACCTTCCAGCACCGAGCCAGCGCGATTCTTAGCATCCCCGAAGATGATTGAATCAGGGGTGCATTTTCTTTCGGCACGGAGTTAGCTTCCGGCGCTGATTAGTTTTTCGTTCACTTTTTTCAGGGGAAGATCTTGCGTCCTCGCGGAGTATTCTCACGCACGGCACTGTTTGCTTTGCCTCGTAAAACACGCTCTCGCACTAACGTTATCCTTTCGCCCCCAGGTTGAGCTCCAAGTCAGGCGAGCGCCGATTCCGCGCGCGCTCAACGACCAGAGCGACGGTAAAAAATGCGATCTATGCCTCCGGTGCCTCTCTCCCGGATCGCAAATTGCGCGTCGCCGTTATCGGTGGCGGTCCTGCTGGAGCCTGTGCTGCCGAGACTCTCGCCAAGGGTGGTTGTGAGACTTTTCTGATTGAACGCAAGATGGACAACTGCAAGCCGTGCGGAGGTGCTATCCCCCTCTGCATGGTCGGTGAGTTCGATCTTCCCGAAGAAATCATTGACCGCAAAGTGACGAAGATGAAGATGATTTCCCCGTCAAATCGTGCGGTTGATGTTGGCCAAACTCTCAATGATAAAGAGTACATTGGTATGTGCCGACGTGAAGTAATGGATGACTTCCTGCGCAAACGGGCCAAAAGTCTCGGTGCAAACTTGGTCAATGGCTTGTTCATGAAGATTGAAGATCCTGGTCAAGGTAACGGCCCGATCACGGTGCAGTACAATGATTATGAAGAGGACAGCAAAACTGGAGTCCCCAAAACCCTCGAGGTTGATGCTGTTATTGGCGCGGATGGGGCGAACTCTCGCGTTGCCAAATGCATTGATGCTGGTGAATACGATTATGCAATCGCATTCCAAGAAAGAATCAAGATTCCTGATGAAAAAATGGAGTACTACAAGGATCTTGCTGAAATGTATGTTGGTGATGACGTCTCCCCAGACTTTTATGGTTGGGTCTTCCCCAAGTATGATCATGTTGCCGTCGGTACCGGTACTGTTGTCAACAAGACTGCTATCAAGCAGTATCAAACTGCCATGCGTAACAGAGCTGAAGAAAAATGTGAGGGCGGCAAGATTATTCGCGTAGAAGCACATCCTATTCCTGAGCACCCAAGACCAAACAGAGTCAAAGGCCGTGTTGCTCTTGTTGGTGATGCAGCTGGCTATGTCACGAAGTGTAGCGGTGAAGGCATCTACTTCGCAGCTAAGTCGGGTCGTATGGCTGCTGAAGCTATCGTTGAACAGTCCATGAATGGTACTAAGGAGATTGACGAAACTGACCTTCGAGTGTACTTGGACAAATGGGATCGCAAATACTGGGCAACATACAAGGTTCTTGATATCCTTCAAAAAGTCTTCTATCGGTCTAACCCGGCCCGTGAAGCATTTGTTGAGATGTGCGCCGATGAGTACGTGCAGAAGATGACCTTCGACTCCTACTTATACAAGACCGTCGTGCCAGGCAACCCTCTTGATGACGCCAAGCTGCTTGCAAACACAGTGGCTTCACTCATGCGCTCGAATGCTCTTCGCATCGCATCAAAGAGTGGAATCGCAGCTTAAAACAAATGTTTACATTTCATCTAAAAAGTCAAATTCAAGACGATGCGCTTCATGTAATGAGAACAAAAATCAATTTAACAAAATTTATGTCACGCATTTGTTCTGCGAAACCATTTTCATACTTCCTATTTAGTGCCACTCACGCGAATGGACGAAGATCTTCTCCAAGTCTATCCTTCCAAGAACTTTTGCTCTCCAAGGAGTGCCTCTGCTGCATCCTGTTCGCATCAGAGATGCTTTTCACAACAGTCTCTTTCGCAGGGCTGAAAGCGTAGCAGTAACCAAACTGGGCCTGGAATACTAATGGAAGAAAAGGGGACACGACGAAATCTACCAATGGTTTGATAGGTAGAAGAGGAGTCAAAATCTTTATGGCTTCGCTGTTCATCCGTCCAAGTCCTTGGATAGTTGCCGTGCGTATTATACGCTTTTCATAGTAAGTCCTAAGCAACGTAGGAAGCTCTGCAAGACTACTTGCACTTTCAATTAATTCAACCAGTAAAAATGCATCCTCAAAAGCTAATCCAGTACCTTGTCCAATATTCGGCATCGTAGCATGGCAAGAATCTCCAAGTAATGTCACATGGCCATCTGACCACCCCTTGAGAATACACGGTGAACGGTCCCAAAGGTGCCTCTGCTTGATATCAGTGCACTCTGTTGCCGCGAGCAATTCTTTAATCTCAGGACTCCAGCTTTCAAAAATATCCATGAGATATTCTAGGGGTTCCTCGATTGGACGATCATAAGGTTCAGATTTGATGAAAGCATACCACTGCATGCGGCCACAGCGATCTGGGCACTTAACAAAATAGTGTTCCGGTCCAACATATGCGCAGTAACCAATGTCGAAATAATCAGGGCTTTCGAAGATAGGCAATCCACTGAAAAGTCTGTAACCAGTATCGGATGCATTGCTTCGAGATCCACGTTCATTAATTGGTTCACCAAACATTCTGGCCCGAACACTACTCCATATACCATCGGCGCCAACAAGGATATCAGCATGTAGTTGTGTACCATCGTTAAGCATCACACTCACAGTGCCAGTTTCATCTTCTGAATATGATACTACTGAAGTACCCATGACTAACTTCGTTTGGCCGTGCTCTTCAGCAACAGCTGAGCTCTTCATTCTATTGATTTCAGCTAATAAACATTTTTGTAGGTCTGACCTATCAATGCAGACAGCAAAAGGTAACTCTCGTTGTCGTGGTATCTCTGTGATCGCATCAAATTGAAACATCCATTTCGCTGTAAGACCATCTTTAATACCACTTTGAGTCCCCCAGAATGGTCTGCTATTATCTTGTACGTCTTTGTATAGGCTCTCACTCACTGTCTTCAGGACGCTCATGCCGTTGCTGGCAAGCTGGATGGGGCCACCGTAAGCCCGGAATTGCTTTGTTTTCTCTACCACTGTCGCATCGAATCCTCGCTTATTGAGACAAATCGCGAGAAATAACCCTCCAAGACCGCCCCCAGCTACAACTACTTTGACTTCCTTGGGGGACAGTGTGTGGCTTACGGCGTTCCTCGTCACCTCGCGTGCGGCTGAACGCGTTGCACGTTTTGGAATGCTCCTTTTCTTCACGTAAGCTCGTCTGGTTTGCACGTTGACGCTCGAGCATGGCCTGGGCTGACTCATTTCGCTAAGCTTGTATTTTGTGTTGTTCAAAAAGAGAGGTTTATCGGTTTATCCACTGCGGTAGATTACGTGGTGTTTTCGTGTGAGATGCCACGGTCGGTAGAACAGGGAGATGTCTGTACGAAGATTGGTGTGTTTGTGGGAGCAGCACAGGGATACTTTCGTGCGTCGGTAAATGAAAGCGTGTGGTGTGCAGTTGGATACAGTTATCCTCTTGGACTGACTTTTCTGTGCAAATCACCGAGTGAAAGTCCGAAATGCCAGGAAAGTCGGGCGATTAGCCGAGAGAGCTCATAGAATAAAATCTATAATACAAGTAGTGCAGTGATCTTCGCCTTGCTACTTCCAGAATGTGCAACACGTGGTTTCAGTAACCATGCCAGTGGCTGAGAAGTGTTACAAATGCTGAATTATTGTTCAACTAATATCTGAGATCAGTGTCTCCAACCCTTGTACAGGACTGAATTTTCTGTTCAACGAACTGAAGTTGTCTAAGCTGTAGCTTGAGTAGCTGAAATATTGGATCTAAGTTTGTATCTGAAGACTGCAAAGGTGTCAGTTCGTCCTGTTGAACAGAAAAGTCAGCAACTTACTAATTCTGTAGAGACAGCCAACTTTTGGGAAAGAAGCTGTGTGACACTTCTAAGTTTTGAGCTTACGTCTTCGCCAAAACTGAAGAGTAGCTCTCGATCGTCATTTGATGCAACGATTGAACTGCGTGTTGGTCAATATTATCAGGGAGTTTCATAAAAGTGAAAGTATCCACCTCTCCATTTTATCAAGCTCGTTTGATAACATGTGCAATATACTATCTATTTCGAGCTGATGATTTTCCATGATGTCGAGTTGGCGAGACACACGGCAATGCTCTGCAAAAGAATATGCAAGCTGGCACTAGAGCCCTGGTCAGTGACGCGTCTAAAAATTGGGCCAAGAACTCACCTGTAGTTTTTCTAGTGTACCCCTCTGTCTCAATACCTGTGAGTCGCAGCGTAGTAGAGATTCGACGTCTTCTCCAAATGTGCACTAAGCTGCGCGTTAGACGTAGCTCGTTTTGAGAGTGAAAATAACGTACGGCTAGTTTTTCAAGTTCTTCGGACCAACTCTTACACCGTAACGTCAAGTTATTAGAACCACCAACTAACTTCATCTGCTTGAATGATTCACAGCTCTGGCACGTACGTTATCTTTCACAGCTGTAGACGTACTAGTTGGTCACGTTGACGTATTAGCTTCCGCGTACCTTTCTGGGCACCGCCCGTGAGTCGTTGCCCTTAGAAGACGCTTCAAAGCTTAGACTCTAAGCCTTAGAGCATGACTGCATGGTAATAGGTACTATAGTACTTACAAATACGCTAGAGTCCATAATGAGGAAAAATTTATCCTTTTTTCTGGTCCGTTTTTAGGGAAAATCGATGGTTCATGACTCAACAGTCATGTAGGGATTCTATGAACCCGTGTGATATATTTTTCCGTCTAAGGGCGACTAACAGCAAGCCACTTTCATAACTTTTAGGCCCAAGTTATGAAAAAAATGGGGGTAACAGCTATCTCTCATAACTCGGGTATAAGTCCGAGTTATGACCAAGTTATGAAGTTCTGCTGTTGGTCGACCTAAGTAAGTATCATGGATTTATGATCTCTCGCTCACAGTGTGCCCGAAAAACTTAAACTCGGTGGTGTTTCGCCTCCCCGTGTACTAGTGTACTTGTATTACCAGTACTCAGTACTCGTAATACATGTGAATCACCAGCTCGCGCATTGGAGACTCCACCCAAACAGAAGCACTTGCTCCCAAGCAAGAGACAACCAGCCTCTGGGCCAGACAATGCAAGCACTTCTCGTGGGCTGTATCCGACTCATTGGAGTTGGATACGCGGTCATAGGAGGCGGCTTATTCCTTATACAACGAAAATTGCAGTACATACCCGAGGCCGCGGAGCCTCCTCTTCCTTCCAGCTACTCAGTGGCTCACGTCGACATCCAGAGAAAGGAAATCACCACCAAGGACGGTATCCAGCTGAGCTGCTGGTACTGGCCAGCAAGTGAGGGCAAGAAGTACTCCGATGTCTCGTTTTTGCAGTTTCATGGCAATGCAGGGAATAGACAACATCGTCTCCGTTGGGCGACTAAGTTGCGTTCAACTTTTGGTTGCAGTATAACACTGGTTGATTATCGAGGTTATGGTGGTAGCACAGGCAAGCCCACAGAACAGGGTCTCATTCTTGACGCAGTCGCTAGTATCCGTTGGTACATTCGCCAGCAAAGTTCCAATAAGACCAAGCTCGTCCTACACTTGGAGAGCATTGGAAGCGCTGCTGCAGTCAACGCACTTGCTCAGTTGAGCGCGGAAGAGCACTCCAGTATATCTGGGATCGTCATCGAAGGAGGGCTTAGTTCCTGCATCGAAATTGTGAGCAATAAACTATGGTTTTTGCCTCTTGCCATCTTAATGCTCGATAAGTGGGCAGGAACTTGTTCAGCTGCAAGACAGCTGAGTGCAAACATCAAGCTTCTGAGCTTGCACGGTGACGCAGATGCCATAGTACCGCTTTGGTGCGGCAAAAAGCTTTTTGCCGCCGCAGGATGTCAGGAAAAAGACTTCATCGAACTTCGTGGTAGTGGGCACAACGATCTGAACGAACATCCTAAATACTTTGCTGTACTTGACTCTTATCTTCGTAAGTTGTAAAACATGTGACAAACTATGGCTTCACATATTGCACTGTAGCCATAACAGCAGCGTCTCCGCTTCTTGTTCTCGTCACGCGCAGCATAGTGTAACCTCCACTGCGATTCTCATAATGTGAACTCATCTCACCGAAGACTTTCTGTGTAAGGGCTTCTGAGCGTAAAAACGCTCTTACTTGCTGTTTTGCACCTATAGTTGACTGTGGTGCGTTGTTATTGAAGAGGAACACGTGCAGCACTTCAGGTACCTTTTTACTAACCGTAACTAGTTTATCCGCCACTATTTGAAGTTTTTTTGCGCGCGGAAGGGTCGTCTCCACCCTACCGTGTGTCAACAACTGGGCTGCCAGGGTCCTGATGGGGTTTAGTTTATAGTCAGGTTTCCAACTTCTGACTGTGCGTACCGTACTACAGTGGAACGGAGCGCTTTCGCTACCATGGCTACAGAGTATGATCGGGATCACAGCGAAAGAACTTCGGACACAACCTTGGCTCTGCAGAGTCACTACGTGCAAATTTTCCTCCGCGGGCCGGTTGTTGTCAACGCCGAGATTCTTGGCGTTTCTCGGCCCCGAGAAACTATACGCCGGGAAAGAACACCAAGTACGTATGTCGTGTAATTTTACGAATAATAAGGCCGATGAAGAGAAAGACAGAAACACTATTTTTTGAGTTTTCGCCAAAATGCACTACCGGTATTTTCAGAAATACTAACACTTGGTAGTTTGATGAAGAGATGGCGCAAACACATAACTAATTTTTGTGAATTTTTATCTCTTCATCGCCGATTTCGAACTATTTCCGAAAAAGTGTATTTTGGAGGTATATCTTCATCGGCCTTACGGTAATACTATCGTACTTAGTACTTAGTAGTTGCCATATCGAAAAAAATGCGTCGAACGTAAATTTTCGTGTTCGTCGAAAAAAATGCGTCTCGCGCCGCGACGACTACACTGATAGCTCCGGTTCGCGAGTATACTTTGTACGATAGTAACTTTTTACGCACTTTCCAACGCCGCCTCGTTTGTCGCCGGCCGTTTAGTATCGCGTCGCCGGTGGTGTGCGTGATTTCGGGAAAATAGTAGACGAACAAGACTTGGTAGTCGGCGCGTGACGTTGGGCACAGTTCGGCCGCAGAGCAACCTGAGGACAACCCGAGGATAACCTGTGGAACTAGTACCTCTGACTTCTGCTTATGACTGGACGATCAGAACTTTCGAGTCTGAATTCGGCTAGATCGCCGCACTTTCGAAATATTAAAAGAGTTCGTGCCTCACACTTGAAACGGATGGGCGTTCGGTGTAAGGCCGGAAAAGTTCTTGTCGCTGATATCGGGGGTACAAACGCGCGCTTTTTGCTCTGGGACGTGGCAGAAAACTCACACGAGAAAAGAACGTATGCAACAGCAGATTTTCCAACTTTCGAAAGTTGTATGCAAGCTTTAATGGAGCAGCTTTCAGTGACTGAAGTTGATGCAGCCTGTTTCGCAGTTGCTGGGGTTGTAAAAGATGGTTGCTGTCATATGACAAATACTGGTTGGTCGATCGATTCCAAAATTCTAGAGTCGCAATTTCCCATTCGTAGAGTTGAGTTGATGAATGACTTCGAGGCGATAGGGCACGGTATCTTCGAGCTTGATGCTGGTGATCTCATCACTTTACATGGAGGGACTAGAAACCCGACGGGACCTATTGCAGTCGTTGGACCAGGAACTGGACTCGGAGAAGCTATCCTACTATGGAACAGTCACTCAAGGCGATATGATATTCATGCCACAGAAGGTTCTCATGCAGACTTCGCTGCGAGAGGTGAAATACAGCACGAATTAGCACTGTGGGTTGAAAAGTCTCTTACACAGTGTGAGGTTGAACACGTGTGCTCTGGTCCAGGTTTGATCAGAATATACGACTTTTTACGTAGCAGGTGTACTGAATCTCTGCCAACTCTGAACGCTTTCGAGATCACAGCAGATGCAAGATCTAAAAGTTGCCCTATCTGTGTACAGGCTGTCGATATTTTTCTAGAAATCCTTGGAGGTGAGGCCGCCAACCTCGGCTTAAAATGTCTTGCCACTGGTGGAGTCTACATAGCAGGTGGTATTCCCTCAAAGATGCGGGACTTGGTAACCAGTGGATCTCTATTGGAGTCTTTCTTGTGTGCTGGGTCCAAATTCTCGGCAGTGAGAGCATCTTTCCCACTGTACGTTGTGCTCAACCAAGACGTGGGACTTGTCGGAGCGAAGGCAGTTGCTGTGCAACTATTAGACGGTGTTGCGCATTGATAGTACTACAGTTGTATTTATTTAGTTCTTATACATGCAGGGTACTGTATCTAAGTCTAGCACGCTGAAAATTGCCACGTGAACTCTGACCACAAAAGCGTTAGCGCTACGTCAAGTCGCTCAACTGGACTCCAGTACTGGTATCGCAGAGCCTCACAGTTGGCTGAGCAGACTGGCGTCGACTACTCGAGAAAGGATAAGCTGCGCACTCGTATCTGCTTTAAAACGTAGCGCAAAACGCTCCTCTTCACAAAGCTTGGAGGTAGACGTTTCACTTTCGTATGCCCGTGCTCTCGTTTCGACGTTTTCTCAAGCTGGCCCGAGAAGTTCGAGGGTGAAGTACGTAGGGGTTTATGTCCGCTGAAGTGGCACCAGTGTGGTTCAACGGATGTGGTCGCTTCAAGCAAATATAACTGAGACTACGCTGCGTTATACTCGAGGAGAACATGCTCAGCCATCTCGCCGTAGAGTGAGTATGAAGTTCTCACTGAGTGAAAGTGAAAGTTACTATTCCTTACCCCACTCGTCACCGTCACCGACAGCAAACCCGTTAGAAAGATGGAAACGTCTGGGTACAAGCTGGTTTGGAGTCGTGTGTGAGATTGAAGGAGTGCTAACGAAAGACTTGCACGAGCTGCACATGTCCGCCTGGCGCCAAGTTGCTGTTGAGGAGAACTTGGCACAACCAACTGAGTATGATATGAAGCGCTTTGTCAATGTCAAGACAGAGCAGCTGGTTTCTCAAATATTTCGCTGGACTAACGATAAAGATGAAATTAGACGCCTGTTGTTGCGAAAGCAACAGCTTCTGCTCACGAGTCTACAAAGAGAACCACGCACGCTGATACGTCGTGAGACAACGTCTTTCCTCTCGCATCTTTCTACTATGGATATTCCTTTTGTGCTGTTGTCACAGGAACGTTTAACAGACGTTCAGCAGATGTTGGCATATATTTCCTTGGAAAAAGATATCCTCGAGGTTCCGTTGGACAAAAATATCAACACGAGCCTAAACATTATCACAGCAGAAGATTTTTGCTATGGTTTGCCGGACTCGGAGTGTTTGATTCGAGCATCAGATCTCCTGGAAAGACCCTTTGAGCGAGTGGCCGTAATTGCAAGTAGTTTACATGCGCTCGAGGCTGCACAAGAGCTGAATATGCGCACTGTCATGGTAGCTGGTAGGCACAGGGTATGGGAACTGAAAGGCGCAGACTTAGTAGTCCATGGGTTAGATGAAATATCGTTCCAGAATATGAAGAACATGTTCCACGACGTATGAAGCGTTTCTGTATGCTATATATAGACAATTGGCTAGTGTATGCGGTTGTGGTGTTCCTACTCGAAGTTGTTATAGTTACTTCATTTATCAGATTTTGCTGAAGTGCAGTCCTTTGCGATCGGTCACGTATTCTATTTCATCCTTCAGCACTCGGGTCAAGCTAGCATCGGTTCTAGTGTCGTACCAGCCTCGTCTATCTTCACAAAAGTTGTAATGTGTTGGACCACTGATCGGTGAAGACAACCAAAGTTGACAAGCTGCAGTTTGTTTGTTGAGAACGAAAGTTTGTTTGTTTTTAAAGGATAAAGTGATGACACCTGCCTCTATAGAGCCATCATAATCTTCAAAATCAATCTCATCAGCCCAGTCCTCGAAAGTATCATAGATTTGCGTGAGAGAGACATGTGCGAGCTCCTGGAAAGCTTGAGCTTTGTCTGTAGACGTCGTGTTTCGTTGTGAGGTGATTGACTTCACTGTACACTTCGGCGAAGACAGTTCACGTTCCAAGTCCCATATGCCGACATCCAACTTCCAAAGGCCGATAAATCGCTGATTCTCGCCCTGACGCCTTCGTCGGAGAGCTATTGTCACTTGTTCTCTTACGCTTGTTCTCAATAGCTTCACACTACCACGCCTGGCTAGCGTCAAGAACATTTTACCTCACTCTCGACTTCTTCTTGACCTAAGTCCTTGAGCTCATAGGATACACGAAAAGCCGAGCGTATAATTTGTACTTCGGAGTGGCTTAGCTACCAGAGGGATTCGGCCTCATACGTGCGTAGTGGTCCACGGCCGTAGTTCTAGCTAGACACGTGAAGAGAACACGCAAGTCAATTTTCAACTCGACTTGAAACTGAAGCCCGCGTGCGTTTTCCTTAGGCCGATGAAGATATAGCTCCAAAATACACTTTTTTTCGGAAATTCTTCGAAATCGGCGATGAAGAGATAAAAATTCACATAAGTGCTGTGAAATAAACAATAAATTATTCCAACGTTGTTCGAGCGAACAGAGAAGAGGAAGCCCGGGCAGCGAGTCGGACTTCAACTCCGTGCTTCGAGGTTGAGGCGAGCGTGTGAATGCGCAAAAAGTATTCTCAAGATCAGCAAACTGTATCATTGATCAACGTGCCGTAATGTACAGGCAAAGTGATGTTGACGACGCCACGATGCGTATAGAGGTACACTATAAGACGTGCACCAGTTACTTGCCTCAAATGCTTTGTTGACAGGACCCAGCACGCGTCCGTGGATCTGGCTTTATTCAATTCCCACCTCAGCGCCCGTTCGAGCAGGCAGTTATTGTCCAACCTGCTACAGTGGCGGTAAGCTATTCGATATCTTTTCTAAGACTTGCCTTGACGAAAACAGCACTTCAATCATGAGGTACCCTACCCTAGCGTGCAGAAGAAAGTTCCAACAGTCAAGGTATGCAAACTCACTTGGCAAGCAATGTCACTAAATATTTTCACAGCACACACTACCAGCACACGCACGGGGCGATCAATACAACACGAGGCCACTCGTAAGCTCAAACACTGTGACGACGGGCAAACAACCCTTGAATACAAAACCGCTGAGCACACAAGCTGGTTCAGAGGTAAAATTATCGAAGGCACAAGCAAGACGTCGGCGCAAGAAGATCAGAGATGCAGGTTCGGGACGTACAACCGGCTGAATATAGTTAGTAGATGTAATGGTATCAAAATTTGAGCGTGACAAAAGCTCTTGCTAGGATGGCTGAACATGTGACTGCACCAAACTCTGTAACAAAATTATGGTCTGCTGATGTTGACACATAGGAACGTACCATCGCATAAGCCTCGATGGGATGAAGAAGCACAGCAAGTTTGTCAATATCTAAGAGGTCCTGCAATAAAAAGGATAAGTACACCTGGTTCACATGCGTTTGGACAGGCAGGCGCACCTTTTCCAAAGTGTTGTTGTTGTTGTTGTTGTTGTTGTTGTTGTTGTTGTTGTTGTTGTTGTTGTTGTTGTTGTTGTTGTTGTTGTTGTTGTTGTTGTTGTTGTTCTGCTTCGTGTAATCTTCATCATTCACGACGCCATCTTGCTCGAAACAATGAGAACAGAATTTTTATACGTGAACTTTGCAGACTCACCTCTACGTTTAAGACTATCTAGATCGAATTTGCCTTTTTGGATAGCCAACTCGTCTAGTTCTCGTTTCTGAAGTGCCTTCTTGAAGATATTCTCTTCTATCGTATCCTCACAGATCATTCTGTAGATATTGACTTCTTTTGTTTGACCTATTCTATGACAACGATCTTGCGCTTGCGCGTCCACTGCTGGGTTCCAGTCTGAGTCATAAAAGATAACTGTATCAGCACCCGTCAAGTTGATGCCAAAACCTCCAGAGCGAGTTGAAAGAATGAAAGCAAAAATCTTGTCATCAGTATTGAATCGCTGCATCAAAATCTGGCGCTGCTCAGGTTTTGTAGTGCCATCGAGACGAACATAGCTATAGCTATGAATATTCAGGAATTTTTCCATGATGTCAAGAACCTTCGTCATCTGAGTGAAGATCACAACTTTGTGACCATCTATCTTAAGAGAACGTAGTAACGACGCAAGTGCCTGTAGTTTGCCACAATCAAATTGTATCAAACGTGCATCTGGAAATATCAAGTGCCCTCTGACAACGTAAGAGCGAAGAGGAGAGGTCAAATGGTGCAGTTGTCGTCCAGCATTGTCATACTGCGTAGGCTGTGCCCCGTTGGATTGTACTGGTTGCGCCCGTACCTTTGGTATACGGAACATAAACTTCAAAAGTAACTCATCACACCGTAAGTCGTTGAAGCTAAATGGAGTTTTCACGACGAGCAAACTTGCTGAAGCACCTAACACCCCACATAGTGGATACTTGTTGTCGCACCTGTGTGACGCAATGGGGTATTGTATGTTTAAACAGTTGCCTCGACACTCCAGGATGTAAGAAATAGCTTTATCCGTGGTGTTTGACAGTCCCATCCCACATTTTGTAAGTTTTTGCTGCGAAATCTCTCCGTGATATGTATTCTGTGTTTGCTCTATTTTACGACCTATTTTTATGAACTTCCTCTCAATATTGACGCGAGGACAAAAAACGCTCGGTAAGCTAGACATATCGAAGGACGATATGATACTTCTTCCTGCAAACAAATCTGGATGATTGCAAACTTTGCGTAACTGCATTAGACAGTTCATGACGCCCATGGCGTTAGATGAGTTCATCGTTTTGATTGTTTCATTTGAAGACATGTACTCGTCATACAATCGCTTTTGGCGTCGAGAAAGCCTACATTTCACAACATGCTCGTGCTTTCTTGGCAATGTCTTCTCGACATCGTATTTCAGACGCCTCAAGATGAAAGGCCGAAGTACGTCATGCAATCTCTTCGTTAACTTGGGATCGACAGCAACTTTTCCTTCCGCCATGCCAAGAAGAGGATTTGAGAACCAGTCCTTGAATTCAGAATGCGACTGGAACAACTCAGGCATAAGAAAATGCAGTAACGACCAGAGTTCCATGACGTCATTTTGTAGAGGTGTTCCGGTTATAAGCAGCCTGTGTGCACTTTCCAATGTCAACAAAGTTTGCCACCTTTGAGAACGCCAATTTTTTATCATGTGAGCTTCGTCTAATATGAGATAATGCCAGCGCTTTCGGCGGAAAATCGTCTGATCTTGTACAACTAGCCTATAAGTTGTAATGCATACATGAAAGCTATTTGGTTTACTCCAGCCTGCTCGCTTTGTCTTCCTTTCTTTCTGTGTGCCAAAATATGTGAGCACTTTCAGTGCTGGGCACCACTTTTTCAGCTCAACTTCCCAATTGACCATGACAGAAGTAGGAACAACGATTAAATGAGGTCCCCAAATACCTTCATGCTGCGCTAGATGAGCTAAAAGACTTATTGTTTGTATTGTTTTCCCTAAACCCATCTCATCTGCAAGGATAGCATTTAACCCAGTTTGATGGCAGCTGACCAGCCAGCGCACACCAAACATCTGGTAATCCCGAAGATGATGCTTCAATAAATCAGTGGCAACAGTGTGTTCCGACCTTGTACACATCACATGTTCACTCGAAGCAGTTGTAGGACTATCATGAGAGGCAGAGCTAGTCGTTACAGCGTCATCGTGCTCCTCTCGACTAGCCGCATACTGACGTAATAATTCCTCAATCGGAATATTCGCTTCTTCCTCAAGCTCGCGAAGTTCAGCAGTAGAATCCATGTTACATTCTGACTCTTTGTGCAGTTGCTCCTCGAAAGTTTCCAAGTCATCCCAGTCATCTTGATTGTCTGGCCTATATTCATTCCCAATGTCGTGGTCATGAATCATGCCGTGGCCCTTGTTCGTACAGCGGTCCGGATATTCTGACTCTGTATCAGGCGCTAGAGAGGGTACAAAACCCTGTGGTGCGATTGCATGTCTATTCACGTTGTATGGTTCAGAATCTTCTTTCCTTTCAGTTTTCAGTTGTGTTGCGAGCGTTGCTGAAAATTTCTCTGTCTTGCGAAGCAATTCATCTGAAACAAGTTATATTACGCCAATGAGAAGTCGGGAGATTTACCAAGTTGCTTTCCTAGTTCCGTTTTCCTTTGCTGTTCGTAGATCGAAGTTGTCCGCAACTGGTTGAGCTGGATATCAAGTTAAAGGTGCAACTTTTAAGAGTCACATTGACAAAATACCTTTTGCACCTTGCTCCAAAAAACGGAAACTTCGTGGGCAATCAATTTAGCAACACTCCGGGAGAACTTTAGTCGATGGGCGTTCTCTGTCTCAAACATGTTCCTCTTATTCAATACGTGCTTCGCTGCGGCTGCTGAGCACATCTTGCCAACCTTGTACCTTTTACCACTAACAGTTAGCATTGATAGCGGGCAACGTCGCAAAATTACCTCATCTTTCGCTCTCTTGTGAAATCCTTTGACAACCACGACATTTCCTCGAGAAGGTGTTCCCAGTGAACTTTGTTAGTACTGGGCTCCGGAAAACTGGGAAGCGGCTTGGAAGTAGTTGAACCTTCGTGCCCACCGCGAACTATGCGTAGCAGCGTGTATTCATCAGAGGCAAAGCTTAACGCTGTTTGTACATTTTTAACGTTCATCGGCGAAATCTACGGCATCCAAGATGTACTCAAGTCTAAACGCAGCCACAGTCGCACGCCGCGACGAGGCTAGTCAAAAAGACTACGGTCATTCGATCGGCAGCTCGTCATAGCTATAGCCCGTACTCCCATCTAATTATGAAGTATTCATCGTCCGTCTGACTCTTAGTAGACGAACGTTCTGATAGATTATTATAGATTAATATACCTACCAGTACTTCATAAGAATATTTTGATTTTCAGCGCGAGGAGGTGAGGTGGGGGTTAGTCAGAGTCCTCTCACTTGTGGGCGCTTTCTCTCGTGGCCAATATTCATTGACCTCCGTAGGCAACGCTATATTTGTACTTCAGTTTGCTTGACATGGATGATGCATATCTAGTTTCACTCACAGCCTCCGCAGCTGGACTTGTCAAAGCAACTGATGTACAACTACGGCACGTTTCACGAGTTGACCAGGGCGAATCTCTCTCTGGTATTCCGCTAAGAACACGTGAAACAACTTCCCTAACATGTGCATTTGAACAGGTAGTCATCTGGTAATCGGGGATCGGAAGTACAGACTGAGGCAAGTGGACAAACAGCTGAATCTCGAAGTTTGGAAGAGCCTAGACGGAGTCCACTCGCTGAAGAGTGGTGATCTACACCAGCTTATCGCAGAAGGAGACAGAAAAGCGGCCGGATTTGATGGCAGTACATTCAGAAAAGCTCAAGTCTGGTATTTGTCAATCTTAGCTCGTAAAATCGCCAGCTGATGGTTATACAGCGAGCTAGCAGACACGACTGCTACGAGGTACACAAGGGTTGTAGAGGTGAGTAACGGGTTCGATTGCTCACGAATGCATTCACAACTTCTAGGCTGATGCACTACACCTCGCAACACCAGCCGCTTCAACAAGACCAACTGTCCTCACAGAGTATGTGGCCCAAATTGCTGATACACTAGAGCCACGGTAAAGTTTAAGGTATGCGGGTTCATCATCACGAGAGTGTAAAGCGCTGTAAATTATTCAAGTTGACCTCGTGCAACGAGGAGCTGCCACGAACAGTCAGCAACCTCAGAGGTGTGATTTAGAAGCACCGCCTCCGTGTTGCATCTTAAAAAATGCGTGCTTTCCCAACGTTTTACCCCAATCATCAGCGCCTGAATCGCGTGAGTCTAGACTGGGCCAACTGCGGTACTTTTCACGTTCGTGCACGCCCTGACCGTTTGACCAGGCATTTCTCAAAGCGAACATCGTGCGCGACTAGTAGTCGATGGCGACGCACATCTTTTTGTGGAGTGAAAGAACGCAGCCGCGGTCGTCGTTTGCGCCACTGCACGCGCCGAGACGCGCGTGACGAAGCGAAACGGCGCGTAGTAGGTAATTCAAAACAATTAGCTTAAAGCCGACTAACAATGAAATCCATAACTTGCACCATAACTTGCATTTAGCGGGTCACACTATTGTTATTCGTTGAGCGATATCTTGCATCATAACTTTTATGGCGAAAGTTATGCGCGACGACTAACAATGAAATTCCGTAACTTGCTTCGTAACTTGCGGTCTCGACGAGTCACGACTCGATGGTCTTCGTGCGACGCTCGCGGGCTCAAACGTAATTTTCCGAGTTAAGCGTGTGCAACTAACAGTTGATTTCCATAACTTTCCGCCTAACTTACCCTCTAAAAATTAACTCGTCGATTTTCGAATCGCAAGTTACGAAGATTGTCGAAAATCCACCATAACTTTCACGATAAATTGCTACCAGATTAATTGGTACTGTTAGTCGTAATTTCCCATAACTTGCAGGATAACTTGCTAAACCCTAAAGTTATGGATGTACTGTTAGTCGGCTTAAGTACTAGTAGTACGAGTACTATTTTAGCAATAATAACTGTAATAGTAAGCGATAGCAACACGTACAAGTAGGCTATCTGGTCAATACCGAACTCCAAGAGTCAGTCTACGAGAAGTGAGCTCAAAGAGGTCACGTGCAAACACTGCACAACTGGCGCGTCGTCGCAGCATGGTCGCGAAAGATAGGATATGCTATTACTACGACGAGGAGGTTGGGAGAAACTACTATGGGCCAAACCACCCTATGAAGCCTCACCGCCTGTGCATGACGCATGACTTGGTACTGGCTTACGACCTTCACAAGCACCTCCAGGTCTATCGACCACGAGCAAGTACAGACGAGGAGTTTATGCAGTTTCATAGTGAAGATTACATATCGTTCCTTACAAAGATCACACCAGACAAGCAGCACCAGTATGTGTCAGAGATGCAAAAGTTCAACCTGGGAGAGGACTGTCCGATCTTTGATCACATGGTGGACTTCTGCAGGAGATATACGGGCGGATCTATAGACGGGGCAACGCGGTTGAATTTACAACTATCAGACATAGCGATAAATTGGTCTGGGGGCTTACACCACGCAAAAAAAACTGAGGCCTCTGGCTTCTGCTATGTGAACGACCTCGTATTAGCCATCCTCGAGCTACTCAAGCAACATGCGCGAGTGCTTTACATTGATATCGATATTCATCATGGTGATGGTGTTGAAGAAGCGTTCTATATTACCGATAGAGTGATGACCGTTAGCTTTCACAAATATGGAGATATGTTTTTTCCTGGAACAGGTGCACTACAAGATGTTGGTCTTAACTCAGGAAAGTATTATAGTGTAAACGTGCCACTAAGCGATGGAGTCGATGATGTGACATTCGTGGACTTGTTCAAGTTCGTCATGCGAGATGTGATGGATATGTTTCAGCCTGGTGCAATCGTATTGCAGTGCGGCGCAGATTCCCTCGCTGGTGACAGGATAGGATGCTTCAACCTGTCACTTAAAGGGCATTCAGACTGTGTTGCCTTCATGAAATCCTTCAAGAAGCCTATACTAGTCACTGGTGGTGGGGGATATACCAAATCAAACGTTGCGCGTTGCTGGGCTAACGAGACGGCGACTCTCCTGGGCAAATCACTAGCTGAAGATATCCCTCCTCACAAGAGCTACTATGAATACTATGCTGATGCAGACTATAAGTTGAAGGCACACGCACCAGTGTGGATAGAAAACCAAAACTCACCACAACAAATAGAAAAATTAAAGGCGCAAGTTCGACGGAATTTGAGATCACTAAATTTCGCGCCAAGCGTTGAGTTTACAGAGGCACCGCCTGATGGGCTTGTACCGGAGCTCGATGAGAATGCGCTAAAACCAGATGAGAGATTCGGTGGCACAGTCGGGCGTGACAGTTTACGGGACCATGATTCTGAGTTTTATGATGAAGAATAGAGCATGGCTTAAGATAAGTTTGCCACAGCCAAAACGCCATAGAGTTGGTTCATATTGTTCAAACTCTTGACAGACAGTGGATCGCTACACATCTCCTGACCGCGATTCCTCCCACAGTTCAGAACTAGACATGTAACATATATTAACGATGATTAACTTTGATTCGATTCCTTTTTGGCAAAAGCAATGAAAATTAAATTTTAAAGATGGGATCACGACCCGATCGTGAAAATGTGGTTAAGCCGACTAACAGTGAAATCCATAACTTTCACGATAAATTGCAACTGTTTGTCGTGAATTTGCCATAACTTGCAGGATAACTTGCTAAACCCTAAAGTTATGGATGTACTGTTAGTCGGCTTAAAGCAGACTAACAATGATACCGCTAACTTGTACCCTAAATCGCATTTGGTGAGCCCCACTATTGTTAGTCGCTGACCGATAATTTGTATGATAACTTATCAATTTCCATAAAGTATACCGTAACTTGATAGTTCGACGAGTCGCGACTCGATGGTCTTCGTGCGACGCCCGCGTGCTCAAACGTTACCGGGCGCCACAACTCGCGGACTCCAAACTCAAGTACGAGCGATCAACTGTCGCGGACACGGGCTGGCTTCGTGCACGTTTACTCTCTACGCAACGCGCTTTGCGACGTGCTTAAAAGACGTATCAGTGAAACTCGAATCTCACCTACAGTGGGCGCACACGTTCCTTACCTCCACATACCCGAGACATAGTGAGGAGTCGTTTCGCTCCAAGACGTTTTGTAAGAGAACGCAACTTCTGGAGGATGTCAACCTTCAAGGATTCTGACGAGTGCGTAATCATTCATTGATATATTATCCATCGATTGAAAGTGTTTTCAGTTACGATTATCTCTTTAAAATTGTCCTGATTGGTGACTCCGGAGTTGGCAAATCTAACTTGCTTTCCAGATTCACCAGGAATGAATTTTGCTTAGAGTCAAAGTCAACTATAGGTGTAGAATTCGCCACTCGAAGCGTGCAGGTACGAACATCGCACTGTAGCGCAACCCATGTATCACAGTTTATATCTTTTCAGATAGACGGAAAAACAGTGAAGGCGCAGATATGGGATACCGCCGGTCAGGAGAGATACCGTGCGATCACAAGTGCGTATTACCGTGGGGCTGTTGGCGCACTACTAGTTTACGACATAACTAACATAGGTAAGGATGGCTTATGTATGCGTTTAAAACGAATAACTCTCTACGTAGAGTCCTTCAATTCGTCCAAGAAGTGGCTCTCAGAACTTCGAGATCACGCTGACTCAAATATCGTTGTATTGCTCGCCGCTAACAAAAGTGATTTAGATCACCTCCGAGTGGTTTCATCGCAACAAGCGAACGAATTGGCAGCTTTAGAGGGTAACATGAACGATGTGATTACCCAACTTCTTTCTGACATAGCTCAGGACTGTCTGTTGTTGAAACATCTGCCTTGAATGCCACAAACGTTGAAGATGCCTTTAACGCACTGCTGTCTTCAACTTACGAGGTAATGTGTAAGGTATGTGGGATGGCCATTCTTCATTTAATAAATCGGACTCATCTCCTTTCTAGGGAACCGCGCAGGAAGAATCATCCACGCACAGGCCGCACGGTGTCATTGAGTTGAGTGGAGTGAGTGGCAGTCAGCCTCGCAACAAGTGCTGTCAATGATTGAAATGCGCGCGGACGACCCTTCTTTTTAAACGAGATGCATTGTAAAAAGCAAAACTGTCTTATGCGTGTATATCAAGTAAATCGAGGTGCTATTACAATTCCCTCTTCGCCCTGCTTGTTACTCCCTGGAACTCGTTGAGCCTGATCAACGAAGTCTGCGTGCCTCACGCTCGGATTCCATGAGAGTGAGGATGTCACCTATACGAACGTAAGTACAAAATAAATCTGAGCTTTTAAACTCTCACCTTCACGGACGGGTCCTTTAACGTTGCGCATGATCTGGCGGTTCTGGTCATCGAGGAACTTGACCCTAACTTGTGTCACCTGTCTTTGTGTGTGAGTATGGATTGCATGCGTCGATCGATGAAAGTGAGCACGATATGGTATGTTGTAAACCCCACAAAAAGTACCGAAGGCACCGCTGTATACGTACCTGACCTCTTGAACCGGTTCGGCCGATCACCTTCATCACAATAGCCCTAAGGGACGGAAAGAACGGAACGAAGTTAGACGCCGCTGGCGTTGTCAGAGCAGTATCGCTTCGCGAACTCGCGAGTCGATAACGAGGGATGACGTGATGTATTTCCGAGCGATATGTCTGCGTTGATCGCCTTCTCGAACGTACAGTTTGATAGCGTCCTGTGCAGTGCACGATTTTTTGTCAGTCAGCCTTGACGCGAATGTCCTACACGAGGTTATTCCTAGTTGCGCGCGCGCAGCGAAAAACGTTCTAGAGACGCACCATTTTTAGTCTGCACTACACTAGTTGCGAATGGCTTCTGGTGTCCACTACACCGTGCGTTTCGCTGTGTTGCGTGTGGCGTCGATGGCGGCGCCTAGTAGGCCAGTTGTGCGCGCGGTTCGTGTACTCGAAATAATCTTCGACAATGGTACATATTCTGATATTGACTCATATTCACGGTATATATGCTATGGGGTACAGATACCTGGACGTATCTCTTTTCGGAAGCCATACTATGACCTGATATGTATCATCATCGTCACGGCAAAGAAATTTATTCCTGTCTATCTCGTCTTTGAGCGGATAACCTTGGTGGATGAACTTGCGTTTCGACCGAGGCGCGTTGGCACGACACAGCGAGCGTGTACATCTACAAGTGCCTATCAATTTACTAAAATTACCCCACCATGAATTCTGTCGTAATCCAGGCTTCAACGCGCCCGATCGCTACAGCCCAAGCCAAGAGGGCTTGTGCCACGAAACCTACCGGTCGCGTTCAGCAACGCAACGCGAAGCTTGCCCTGCCGATGACGCTCGCGATGGGTACGTAATACCGGTGATAGACGCGTAAGGATTTTCTTCGTCAAAGTTCATTCGAGAGTACGGACGACGTTAAGGTCTTTGCTCAAGAAGAAACACATCTTGACACTTTGATCAAAACTGCTACTGACTGGTATTTTTTTGTCCTTAGGAACTACCACATTCGCAAGCGATGCGCGCGCTCAAGACGCCATGTATACGCTTGGAAGTCAGGTAAGTTCCACTTCCTTCTGTAAGATGGCGATTCACCCAATATTCATCGTAGTTGACTCAGTTGGCTGAAGTGCCAACCCCTCTGCTTTACTTTGGCTTTTTGACAACGTCGCTCACCTTCGCGGCCGGAACGGTGCGTCAAACGCTCTACTTCGCTACTCAATGCTTACTCCGTTTTAGTACATCGCTCTTTCGAAGATCAAGTTGATCTAGTGATTCTTCAAGATGCTTTAAGTCCACTGTGCATGTAATCACCCAGTACGCGCACGCTCTGTGCTCTGTCACGTGCTTTTAGCTTTGATTAGGTGTAACGAGCTTCTCTAGTATGTTATGCCAAAATCTACACGTATTATCTAATACCAGGCCCAAACACATCGTCAGATTCTAAACACTCACTTCGATGGAGTATTGAGAGTAGAACCAGAAAAGTTTATCGAAAAAGTTGTACCCTTCGCGCGTTTGCACGCCGAATGGATTTGAGTACTTGATACCTAATTTTCGTTCCCTTTACCAGTGACTCATAATTACATTTAAGTTCTAATTAAATGCAAAAAATTCTTCTAAATTTATGTAGTTGAAAAATGCCGTTCACTTCTCAGTTCACTTCACAACTCACTTGCAAACATGGGGATACCTGACCCATTCACAGCCAAGTGGGTTGGGTGTTCAATCACTGAATCGATCAATCCATATTCGACAGCTTCTTGGGCAGACATGAAAAAGTCTCTATCAGTATCCTCCATGATGCGCTCCAGAGGCTTCGTTGTGAATTCTGCAAGATAGCCATTCAGAGTTGACTTGTGGTGCATGATCTCATTCGCCTGGATTTCAATGTCTGCAGCCTGCCCTTGAGCGCCTCCAAGAGGCTGGTGAATCATAATTCTACTATTTGGTAGACTGTAACGCTTTCCTTGCTCACCTGAAGCGAGAAGAAACGCACCCATAGACGCCGCAAGTCCAACGCACACAGTGGACACAGCGGGGCGAATATGTCTCATGGTATCAAAGACTGCCATACCGGCAGTGACCGAACCACCAGGAGAATTTATGTAGAGCGTGATATCCTTCTCTGGATCGTTTGCGTCCAGCCAGAGAAGTTGGGCAACTATCAAATTACAGCTGTCGTCATCAACAGCCCCCCCCAACCGGATAATTCTCTGGTTCATCAGTTGACTAGCAACACTCTGAAACCGCTCCACAACGATAGGGGATGGACCCTTACCCTGTTGCGCACGCGCCGCGCTATGATTGGAAAGTATTAGTTATTTTTCATACACGAATACCAACATCACACCTGGTCCGTTCGAGCGCGTTCGTAGAGTAAACGTTGGAGTCTGAGACACTCGCGCGGGTATGACTAGCGTCAGGTTTGCTGCTGAAGTCGATTGCCGAACAATACCGTCAGTCGCCCGTCAACAAACATGGATCAATATTTGGGATGTAACACGAGAGTCGGTATAAGGCGGTATGCATGGCGGAAGTCAGAACTCACCTTTTCGACAGTCGCTGGGAGAAAGTAGGTTTCGTTGGGAACTTGGCCCGCGCGACTGGACCACTCACGGTACAATACATTTCGAATTGTGTTCTACGAAGAAGTGCGATTTGTTTCAACGCGATCAAGGCGAACGTGAAATACCAGTACGCTAGCCCGTCGACGGCGTGTGTCGATAGAGTAGGGTCGCCCGCTTTCAAAGTGGTAGGGTTAAGCGCTTAGAGCCCTCAGAGTTGTATGGCACGAAGATAGATTCTCAAGAAAGATTGATTTTCTTGCTAATCAGATCCCAATAGAGAATAGACATCTACGCAAATCAATATTCAGCGGCAATTTTTCATAAGTAGCAGCTATTTCTCATAACTCGTGTATTAAAGCCGACTAAACAATGATACCGCTAACTTGCACCCTAAATCCCATTTGGTGAGCCCCACTAGTGTTAGTCGTTCGCGCGTAACTTGCACCATACAAGTTATCATACAAGTTATCGGTCAACGACTAACACTAGTGGGGCTCACCAAATGCCATTTAGGGTGCAAGTTAGCGGCATCATTGTTTAGTCGGCTTTAGTCGAACTCAATATCAATAAATATTGATATTGAATAAATATTTAATATCAATATTGAATAAATGTTTATTTGATCAAGATGTCTATCGAAATTTATCAGTTTCACAAGAAGTCAAATAACATCATGTAACCATGTATAAAGATTCAAAAAAGCCATATTGGGTTCACGAAAGTCGAGTGGACGGGACACACATGTAGTAGCATAACAGCCTTCGCCTCGCTCGCGGCAACATTTGAACGGCGAGTGACCGTTACTACACTTCACGACCGCCGCTGACACGACGACAGTGTACCACCTTGCCTCCACGAAAAGGCGATAGAAACGCATACTCAATTTAAACATGTCCGGTAAAGGTGCTAAAGGACTGTCCGGCAAAGGGCTTTCGGGCAAGGGAGCCAAAGGGACGATGTCCTCGAAGAAGGGCGACAAGAGGAAGCCGACATCTCGTTCTGTCAAGGCCGGGCTCCAATTCCCGGTCGGTCGCATTCACCGATTTTTAAAGGTAAAATATTTCGGAATTAGAAGTAGCTTCGTTCTGTATGCCGTGCGCCCGTTTCGTCCGAAGATTCGTGCTTGCGAAGTACCACCCGTGCGAATATGACCGTTTAACCTGTGGCCCAGTCGACAGTCGAGTACTTTTTCACTTTGAAACAAACTTTGTTGAGGCGACGATGGTGACACACGGTTGACTGACTATTTTTATCTTTGAAAAGAACCGCGCGGCATCTGGTGGGCGAGTCGGCGCCACCGCTGCGGTCTACTCAGCAGCCATCCTTGGTGAGTGCTACTTGTATAACTCACTATGTGTTCATTAACAAGTTGTCACCTACAGAGTATCTCACGGCGGAAGTTCTGGAGCTCGCCGGAAACGCTTCCAAGGATCTTAAGGTAGTTTACATGCAGAGAAAATTTCTATCGATACTGAACGCCACGCACACAGGTGAAACGCATTACTCCAAGACACTTGCAGCTCGCCATCAGAGGCGACGAAGAGCTGGACACACTTATCAAGGCAACCATTGCCGGCGGTGGTGTGATTCCGCACATACATAAATCGCTCATGAACAAGTCGAAGAAGGGCGACTAAAATGATAGCATCGAGTCACGGAGGGCGCAAGTGTACCATAAAGCTCTATGGGAACAGGCACTCGTCGAGCTCTGTTCGTTTTTGCTAGCAGTTCGCACGAGTCATCAAATCTTGGTCAACTTGTAATAAAAGATGAGCGTCTCGATGTGACTTATATGAACGACGCACTCTTCTACGCAGGACGCGGACTTGAACGTTATCAGCTGCAAATTATCTTCTGGCAAAATGGTGGCAAAACAGGTGAAAGTCTGTGCATAGGGAAGGGTGCAGGGCAAGTAAATTAACGTTAATGACCATCATTTGCCACTAGCGAAATACAATTTTGAGAATGTTCAAGAGAAATCGGTTAATGTACTGGCATCTTTCTGCATTACAACAACAGTGAGCTCTGTTGTTTTATTCATTTTTTCAGAGCATTTTATTCATTTTCCACGTTGTTCCCTGTAGACAAAGATGATGCGAAGAAAATCTTGGTCGTGTCAGAAGAACCAACACTATCGACCTCGTCCTCTACCTCGTCCAATAGAACGACCCGCAGTTCGGCCCCTGCCCCGGCCGCCTCGTCCTTGCCCTCGTCCTCTTCCCTGTCCTCTGCCAGCACTACTCCCGCAGAAAAGCGTTCAGTATGCATCTAAAAGGGCGCAACGTAGAAGTTTACCTGTGTGAAGTAGGTTGTGTAAACCTTTCCATCGGCAGTAACTTATCGGGGCTTATATAGAACTTGTCTCCTGGAACACCTTTAGTGCGCTTTCTTTGTTAAAGAAGGGTTATCACCTGCTTTGTAGGAGCTGGCCAGTACACCATCTGAGAGCTTGACGGTGAAATGCTGCGATTCGTTAAGAGGCAGAGGAGTACATTTGCACTTGCTTACCACAGAGTTGACTGCGCCAAAGATTTCTTCAACTTTCCCAACGTGGGCTTTGTTCTCAAGAAAAATTGGTCCATTGAAGTAAGGAACCTGTATCAAGTTGAGTGAACGAGGCGTATCCTAGATGGCACCCTTACCTTCTGATGACTCAGTTTAAGTACTAATTCGCCTTCACAAACATGGACAAGTTCTCCCACTTCTAAGCAACAGTAAGGTTACTACTTCGGCCTTTCGGACAGTGACCAATACCTTCGACTGCTTCAGGTTGAGTGTCGGCAAAAAAGTTACCTCTTCCGCGCCCAAAACCACGACCACCAGAGCGATTACCGATCGAGCGTCCTCGTCCTCTCCCCGCAGGAGCGCGCATTTGCCTCGTCCGAACTGTGCAAAAAGGCGGTCGTGTGTCAACCGCCTTAAAGTGGCGGCGACACAGTCAACTCTCGTCATGTTGCCTTTTCTAGCTATGCCATCGAAACTATCTTTTGTGTTTAAATGGATTAATATGCGTGAGCCTCAATTATATCAGCGTGTAATTTTCTTTTGCGCTTTAGTTCGACTATGCGGGTCAAACCTGATAATTTGTGTTCAATCGGGCCTAGTGCGTCGATAAGTGATGATGATTACAATTTGTTCTGATCGATTAGTTCAATTATGAGTGTTAACTCGTCAATTAGTGTTAACTAGGGGAAGCTACCATATTTAACTCTTCAGGTTTCTAACAGACTATACCGTCTAATACTTAAATACAGCACTAGGAATTATAGTGGTCCGTATTTTACTTAGATGTGTACAAAATTGTTATGAACCGTCGAGCCAACACCCAACGACAGGGCGTCACACGTACGCTACAGCGCGAGCGGATATTTCACTGATATTTGTAAACCCCGCCAAAAGAGTACACCGTGCTTGATAAGTCTCTCGACAGCAGCGCTTGCTGAAGCAGCAATCCTTGTCAGAGAGTGTAACCGGCCAGTCAACAAGAGCCAGCTCGAACTTGTTGTTTGAGTAAAGGACCGCAAACAGCGTCTGATAATCGTCATAAATCGTCGGTACGATCGCCTCTTATCAACCGTGAAGCAGATCAGCTAATTGATTCAGTAGACATGGGTACTTAATCTCGAGTTTCTCTGTTCGTACGAAAACTGACGTGTGCCGTAGGGATTAAGGAGGGTCTCGCTGAACTATGGGACGATTTGATGTCGTACCGTACCTTGAAGGTGGTGAAGATTAGTGACAGACGTCTGGCGTACGTGCACAAAACCCTGATGGTTACAATTCTAGTGTATGCACTGGTCTCTGTCATAGGCGCGCATACCTACATGTTGAAGGAAAAACCAAGAGTGTATACGTCAACAGCTGTTGACAATAGTCAGCGCGAAAGCGCTCTCAAACAGATTAGCAGCTTCGACTCATATGATTATTGCAACGCGACTTATTCCGATTTCATCGGAGATGAGCTCGTGCCAGAGGGTGCGTACATCAACAACTCGTGCGTAACTCACATTCCAAAGTCACAGCTAGTTGAAGCTGACGAAGGGGCGACTTTTGTCGCCACTCATATCAAATCGATTAGCTTCAATCGATCTGGTGACTGCGTTGATCAGGCTGAGAGCCGGTGTACAACCATTCAAAGTAATCCAGTGAATCAGTTTCCGGTTGATCCGGAGAGGATGGTTTTACAAATCCGTCCGCGCTTTGTAACGAGTTGGGGATACAATGGGTATCCCGATGTTGTCAACGTTTTTGATCACAACTCATTCCTGTTCAAAACGTTCAGTGTAGATGATACGAACGCATCTGCAAAGTATCCGATAATGTATTTGAGCGAATTCCTTCAACTTGCTGGGATACAACTTGATGATAGAAACCAAGTTGACGTTTCACCTAGGTTCGCTGCAAATTTTCCACTTTATAGATTAACGGGTGCTCGATTGAGCGTGGAATTCACCTTTAGTAACTTCCGACCCATGTCACACTTTAAACCATTCGATTTCAGCCCGCGCGCGGAAATGAGCGTCCAGTTGAACAGTGAGCAAAGTTTTGTTACCAGTATTGACTCGATCCATTTCTCTGGCAGTCCTGGTGACATTACCGAAAGTGGTACAGAGATGCAGTATAGAGGGGTACAGTTAGAGTATGGGGCGAAAGGTTTGATGGGTAAAGCCGATTTTTACACGGCAATGATGGCTATCATGAGCTGCTTCATAATGGTCTCTGTTGCAACAACTGTTGTCGACATCATCGGGGCGTTTATATATGACTCTTTCAAGGATGACAAGATTGAAGATGATGGCGAACGTCAACACCTCGAACACATGATTATGAATTTAGAGACTGTGGGGGTTCCATTTGGCCATGATGACTTGCAAATCCTCCCGAATGTATCCATGAAGGAATTTTTGCAACTTCTCCAGAGAGATATAGTCAAACTAAACGCGTTGGCACATCACATGAGTAGAGATTTGGCTGCAGCTGGAGTCAATCAACACACACTAGCGATTCAACAACCAGCGACCAAGTCTTCTCTCCCGAAATTCAAATGTTATCTAGTGGCCCCTGATAAGACGGAAATTTACTTGACTGGAGGACCACAGACAATTGGTCGTGGCCATGGTGGTTGCGAGTCAAAGCGAATATCACACAAACAGCTGAGTGTCGTTGCGAACGTACAAACGGGCGTGGCTTTGGTAAAAGGTCTGTACACAAAGAATATTTCGGGCGTGGCTTTGGCTGGTGGGGCGTGGCAACGCTTGGGGGCAAATGATGAAGTAGAACTTGAGTCAGGTGATATGATTGCTCTGATACTTGATCAGAATGATGAGGAGACATGTGCCGAAGGGGTTTTCATATATGTAGTGCAGAAAATTGAAGAGGTAGAGAAGAAGAGCTGGTTCAATTTTTAACGCAAGATTTCGTCTGGGATTCTTCACCATATCGAATTTGTGCACAGAAAAATAGATCTGTACCATACACGATGTAAATAACCTCAATACAGTAGTATCGTAATGCGAGTTTTAAATCCTAAAAGGATACAACGTTAGAAAACAATGCAAAGAGTCTCAGAAATAATACATGACATGCTCTGCTTGATATGTAACGTTAGAAGGATCTCACCAAGAAGTCACATTCTGTAGACTGTGCGACTATTGTGGCGCACCCTCAGTAGACAACTTTCTAATCTCTTTTTCAGAGACTTGCTTCGTACTACTACCGACAAGTCACAATGTCACGATTCGTTGTTTTGGGAGTTTTGGAAGGGGATAGGACATACATCAACGATCAGGTACAGGATTAGTTTCTGTGTTCATTTAAACTCAGTCCAACTTACAGTTTGGCTAGGTGGTGAAGGGGTGAAGCAGGTGAGGCCACTAATGTAAATAAATACTATCCTCCATTTCATGGAAAACTTGACCCGTGGACCGTTTTGACCCGATGTTTGGTGTATGATCACGTCAAGCCCCGCGCTTACAAAATGCTGCTTAATCATCGCATTTGCGCTATTGTTTTTCTGGCGAAATACGCCGGAATCGAACGCTGAAAATTTCGCTCATGAATCAAAAATGATAGCAGATAGGTGAAAAAGTTCAAAAGTTTCACGTCGATTTGTACCTAGTATAAGTTTAAGTTTCTAATACCTCTATTATGGTAATTCGCACGTCTTTACGGCAACGGTAACCGAACACGAGGGCACACACAACGCCCGTCGACGCGCGTCAGCGTCGCGCGCGTGTTGCGCAGACCGACCCGGCCGGGCATGAGCGACGCGCGTGCGAAGTCTCGGCGCAAACGGCTGCTTCGCGAGCTAAACCGAGGCTCCAGGGCACCGGGTGTCGAGGGTGTGTCCACACCCGGGAGTAGGTGTGACGTAATGGACTGATAGTGCTAAAATTCACAATGTATATAGAATGTGTCCGTTCATGACTCATCAGTCGTCGGGTGACTATCTGAAGGGGCGATATATTTTTTCCCAACGTCCCTATTTGATAGATTTACCACACAGTATTGGTGTTGCGAGGCTGCAGTAGTTCTCGTCTTGACAGCCGCCAAAAACTCGGAAAGTGACCGACACAAACGCCAGTGTCGACTCGACAAGCTCAAAGCGGTATCTTTGTTGCTGATCACCCGTTAACATTCGTATACTTTCCGGCGTTGTTTGAGGTCCTATTATTTATTATACAAACTTGACGAGGAAAAGAGATGCAGAGCGACGAGGTGGTCTGGCAGGTATGTCTTTCAGTCAGACACGTCGCCACGGACTCTCAAGTCGTCTAAAGATTATCAACCACTCTCATTGCAGCTACAAAACGCGTGGGAACGAGAAAGAAAACTTCTGCAGAAACAAATACAATGTGACCGGGTTGTGCAATAGAAGTTCTTGTCCTCTTGCAAACAGCCAGTATGCGACAATACTGGAAGACGAGGGTGAGTGTTCTTGGGTGAAGTGCTGCAAAGTGACAACTCTAACGGCAATTTTTAGGCAAGTTGAGCCTACTCACCAAGACTGTTGAACGGGCACACACGCCTGCTAAATTGTGGGAAAAAATCGAACTGGATGCGAACTACTCTCTGGCCCTCGAGCAAGTTTCCAAAACCTTGCGCCACTGGTATGACTCACTGAATGTTCTTCTGTGTGTCAATTAAACATCACTTGAAGGCCGAAATTCTTAGTGCATAAGAATAAACAACGTCTGACAAAGTTGGTTCAGTTTTTGATTCGTAGTCGCCGACTGAACAAGCATGTAAAGTGCGTCACTATGAATTTTCTTAGTTTGTCCGCGTGTTTGACTGGTGCCTTCCTAGGCAAGATATAGTTACGATTCCAAGTCGAGAGCTCAAGAGGGAGCAGAGAAACGAGTTGAAGGTACTTCCCATTATAGAATCCGCGTGATGTAGATACTAATCGTAAATCTAGGCTGAAAAAGCAGCAAAGCTCCAGAGCTCAATAGAGAGAGAACTTCTAGTATGTTCTTTTCTTATTTTCTTCTTACGGTCTTAGACTGATGGTATGCATAGGAACGATTAAGCAGCGGTACATACAATTCAGCTTACAACTTCGTAACGTCAGCGTACGATCAAGAGCTGCATCACACTTCGCTGTGGTCTGAGCAGGTAAGTTCGACCAGGATTTTAGAAGAACATTGCCTGACGTATTCAATCAGCAGACACCCTCAAAACGCAAGCGATCGACTCGATCACATCAAGAGATTGAGTTTGAGGTAGAGAACGATTTGGAAAAGCTGTGAGCAAGTTGCAATGTGCCGTATTAGACTGGTATATAGCTTTGCGAGATAGACACACCAGGTGGCATCTTCGGACCTAGCCCCATTGAAACTCACCCGTTGCCCTCGAAAAAACTATGTCTCGGCCATCGATGGTGTAAACACCATCTTTCAACGTGCACTTCCACTTTGATTTGGTTCTTGTGACTTTCTCAAACTGGCCAAGAAGCACATTTGTTGTTTGAACGTCTGTTGAAACGTCAAATTCAGATGTAAGCGCTATGCATGGGCCTGAACGCGGATCTTACCTTCGAGCTCGTCTTCGCTATCAGAGCTTAAAGCTTCACCTCGCGTATCCGTGGCATCTAGTTCTATCTTTTCCTGACAATGTAAGATAAAAAAGCATGTCTCAATATTTTTCACTTCGTTATCATACCTTCGGCTCTCCCCTCGCTTCAGTGCATTCTTTTTTGTGCACTCTCATTTCATCAGTATCAGCCTGATTGCACTTGCGTTTACGACACTTCGAGATGATCAGACAAACACGTCCAATTGCGCAAAGGAAATAAATACCGCAGCTTCACTGTTGTGCTGAACCCCTGTTGCGTGGGTCACCTACTCAGTGTGCTGCTTAGAGACATCTAATGCAAACATGATCCCGACCACTCGTACCTCATCTCTTTCTTCATTGACGTGTGTCAGCAACTTCGACTCCCAGAGCTAGGTGTTGTTCAGTGTCAGAATTTTTGCGTTACAGCTCAAGACTCTCACCGTTGAGAGCTTATTCAGTGCCCTGTCCGATATTTGTTCCGCTGCAAATTCACTCTATGGTACCATTAATTCGAGCAGATATCTACCAACGTTGACTGTACCTTCGAACGAGCAAGAACACCCTGTATTACACGCAGATAAGTTCTTGTTGTATCCATCACGGGAGCGCCTCTTTCACTCCTAGTGGGGCAATTGCATAACGTTCAGTGTCCGTAACAACGGAGTCGCAACGCAGCCTTTGAACCAACGGCGCATCAAATCGCGAACGAACTTATCACTATGAACGCCACAAGCTTATGCTTCAATAGCCTCGTTCGCCTAGCCACTACGTCTACGTTTTGAGAGTTTTGTCGTTGCTGCCTGTGCAGTGCAGTATTGCCGGCGTAGGTGCACCAGAAGCGTCTTCAGCGTGGGAAGTACTAGTACAGCCGGTTAGAGTGTCATATTGCATGTCATTTTCGCAGAAGCTTCGGGGTAGTGATGCCCGTGATAAGAATAAATAGGTGTGAAACTCGTATGGACACAGAAAAAATGATATTACTATCGATACTAGAGTACTTTAGTAGTACTAGTACTAAGGGCGACTAACAGCAAGCCATTTTCATAACTTTAAGGCCAACGGGGAGATAGAGAATGACCTATTTTTTTGAAATCGCGTGAAAACATAATTTTGATGTGAAATTAGCCCACGGGGAGATAGGATGGCCTATTTTGCGCGCAAAAACGCGACGACGCTGAAAATTAGCCCATTTCCCCGAAAAAAATGCAAAAATAAAAAAAAGTCATCTATCTCCCCTTTGGCCTAACAGCAAGCCACTTTCATAACTTTTAGACCCAAGTTATGAAAAAAATGGGGTTATGAACTTCTACTCTTAGTCACCCTTAATAGATTTTATAACCCAAGAAATTATGTTTGCAACCCCAGTGGATGCTTGAGCAAATACGTCGAAGCTTGCTCCGACTCGCACCCTCTGTTGCGATCAACTGTCGCGCTCGACTGCTTCGTACTCTACTCCGTGACTCGGTGATAAGACAAGCTTCGACGTCGCACAGGCTGACTATCGTGACGATCCCTACTCCGGTAGCATGACGAAGAAGAAGATAGCATACTTCTACGACGCGGAAGTAGGCAATTTCTACTATGGCCAAGTACGTAGAAAGACTAGAAAGCCACGCCACGCTGAAGTTTTCGGATCATCACTATTCACCGCCAATACAGTCAATCCTAACGTTTTATGTTCAGGGACACCCGATGAAACCACATCGCATGAGGATGACTCACAACTTACTTTTGCACTACGGACTTCATTCGCTCATGGAGGTAAGTTCGTTTTATTTTACTTGTAGTAAAGATTGTGTTAACACTGGTCGAAACAGATCTACAAACCGGCACCAGCCAGTGCTGAAGAGTTGACGCTGTTTCACAGTGATGACTACGTCGAATTTTTAAGGCTCGTAACGCCAGAGAATCAACATGAACACATCAGACAGCTGAAGCGATTCAACGTTGCAGAAGACTGTCCTGTTTTCGACGGTTTGTTCAATTTTTGCCAGGTCTACACTGGAGGGTCTATTGGTGCAGCTGTCAGGCTCAATCATGGCCAGTCAAATACTGTAGTCAACTGGTCAGGTGGTCTACACCACGCGAAAAAGGCTGAGGCAAGTGGATTCTGCTACATCAATGACATAGTGCTTTGTATCTTGGAACTTTTGAAAGTACATCAGCGAGTTCTTTACATCGACATCGATATTCACCATGGTGACGGTGTAGAGGAAGCTTTTTATACGACGGACCGTGTCATGACTGTATCCTTTCATAAATTCGGAGAATACTTTCCGGGTACTGGACACCTCCAGGATGTAGGTCAGCATGCTGGAAAGTATTACAGTGTGAATGTACCTCTCAAGGATGGGATAGACGATAGCAGTTATGAGCAGTTGTACAAACCAATTATGTCGAAAGTTATGGAAGTGTTTTGTCCAGAGGCTATCGTTTTCCAGGCTGGAGCTGATTCGCTTTCAGGTGATAGATTAGGTTGTTTCAATCTGTCAATCCGTGGTCATGCAGAGTGCTTGAAGTATATGCAAACTTTCAACGTGCCAATGATTGTTTTAGGAGGGGGAGGTTACACTATACGCAACGTCGCAAGATGCTGGGCATATGAGACAGGATGCCTGCTGGGCGTGGATATGAACGACATGATGCCTGCTAATGACTACTCAGAGTACTTTGGGCCAACGCATCAACTTCATATCCAAACAAGTAATATGGAAAACCAGAATACGTCGGAGTATTTACATGGTATCCGTAACCGTATTCTTGAACACCTTAGTCAGCTACAGACGCCGTCTGGTATTTCTTTTCATGAAGCGCCACGTATCAACAGCACAGTTGTAGGAAGTGATACACACGCTCAATGTGATGAAGACAAACCTGAGACAGGAAGGCACGCGGGACAAAAAGTTGGACGAGTGCCGCAGGAGGATTTTTCACTGCGGCTTGCAGATCGCTTGAGAACCGAGGACAAAGAAAGTGAACTACCGAGAAGTGTTTGCAGTCATATGAGCGTTGATGCAATTAATTCAACTAGAAGCTTTGAGCTTCCAGGTCAGGGCAAAGTTGTAGGTGAGCCAACATACAACACAACTGATGTCCCAACAAAGACCAGCTCGAAATAAACTTGATCAGTATTCTCAAGCGATATGCAATACAAACAATGTGTTTCGGAAATCTAGATAACGTTCTTTCGAATTCCAATTTTCGATGATTCGCATAGTGTGAAAGAAGGCTCAACCAGTCAATGATCCCGCGATGCGCCGTATACTCGCTGTGAAAATTTCTGATTGCAGCCACGCAAGAGTTTCAGTATGCGAAGACGAATAAGATAACGGAGCTTGAAAATCAAACGCCTTAGAGAGCAACTGCCCATCTTGCGATTTGTAAATATCATCCAATACCACGAATAGTTCTCTCAGAGACTGCACTGGCAGTTGTGGAGAAGCAGGAGAGGCACCTGACTGAAACGGAGTTCTGCTCAGTGTGTGCAGGCGTGCAGTTGAACATTTCACAAAATCAGCATTATTCGAATCCACCATGAGTACTTGAGATAACGATTCTAGCTGTCTCGTTGAATGGCTCAGTGTCTTCGACACCTCCTCCGCCTGCGAGAGGGCTAGGTGCAGTCGTCCTTCTTCCAAGCGGTGAGGCGAACAAGACCTGAGCGCCGATAGATCCGCAGCAGCATTTTGTGACAGATGCTGCAATCGTTCGCATTCTTCTCGCACTTTTTGCATCTGATATCTGTGGAAGATCTCGAGTCAGCTACGGCTGTCGGACGCCGCCTAACACACGCGGAGACACGCCCGAGCAACGTTCAAGAATTATAAGGCCGACTAAGAGCACCGTAGTTAACTAAAGTTATCAGAAAGTGTTATCGAAAAATGCGACTAGACCGAGAAAGATCTATTTTTTCAAAGCGAGCGAAAAGATGTGAAAAATTAGCATAAAGTTATCGAAATCACGTAGATTTGACGATAACTTCGCCCAAAGCTATCGTCAAATTTAAGGTTTGATGATAACTTTTTACTCGTCAGGAAACCGTTTCCTGGAAACGTTTGCCGTTCCACAAAGACCTCCATGAAGCGCACGACCGGGTCAGAGTGGGTTGTCCGAACATCATTATCATTATTGATCATCATCATCATGATGATCATCGCCATGGAAGCCTAGTTGTTTTCATAAGCTCTTCAACCAAAGAAGATATTTGGCCAGCGATACGTAACTCCCCTTAGCATGGACTTCAGAACCCTGGGTCTGTGCAGCTGGCTCGCGCACAACGCGAGTAAGCTGGGAATCAACAACCCAACTGAGGTTCAGAAACAGTGCATACCGCCGATACTAGATGGTAGAAATGTTTTGGCGGCGGCACAAACTGGTAGTGGCAAGACGGCTGCATTTGCCCTACCTATTCTTCAGAAACTTCAAGAAGACCCGTATGGTGTGTTTGCACTGTGCCTGACGCCTACACGAGAGCTGGCACTGCAAATACAGGAACAGTTCGAAGCATTCAGTGCAGGAACAATGATCAGCTGCTGCGCAATAATTGGGGGCGAAGACATGAAGACACAGTCAGAGAAAATAATATCAAGACCTCACATCCTCTGTGCGACACCGGGCCGATTGCTGGACCATTTTACAAATAATGGAGACGTATTATCGTGCTTCCGGCGTGTTGCGATCCTTGTTCTAGATGAAGCAGATCGGTTGTTAAACCCCAACTTTAATGCCACTATGAGATGCGTTTTGTCCAGCATCCCTACGCAACGTCAAACGCTGATGTTTTCAGCCACTATAACACGTAGCATTACAGCAATCGAAAACATGAAGCTTCAGAATTTGTTTCATGTGGAAATTAAGAATAACGAGACAAGGGCTGGATGCAAACAAAGCTACTGCTTCATGCCTTTTAAAATGAAAGGCGTATACCTGTTGAACATACTTACGCTGCTTCTGCATTCGTGCAAGTCAGTGATCGTATTTGTTAACACTATAGAAGTTTGCGAGATGCTAACAAGGATTTTCAACCGCCTGGATATCCCTTCTGTTGCTATCCACTCACTCAATAGGCAAAGGCAGCGCACTGAGGCACTCATACGATTTCGCTCTATGCAAGTTCCAGTACTCTTTGCCACTGATGTGGCATCAAGAGGTATAGATATACCTGCGGTCGATGCAGTAGTCAACTTTGATACACCAGCAAGTGACTCGGACTATATACATCGGATTGGGCGCACTGCCCGCGCAGAGCGTACCGGCGAGGCAGTGACGATGGTAACGCAGTATGATGTACAACGCTTGCTCAATATTGAGAAGGCAATCAGATTACGCATGAATCTTTTCGAAATACGAGAGGATACAATAACGATACAACTGTCCCAGTTTCTCGCGGCGAAAAGGGCTGTCAGATTACAGATGTCTCAGGATTTCGACACAAGGCTTGCAACACGCAAGCGTCAGCGAGAATTGACGTAATACATGGCTCAAGTACTAGTACAATAATTAGGTCATCACGATTGATGTTGTAACTCTAAAATACTATGCATACGTCTAAATTCGTTCAATGGGGTCGTAAAATGTGATTCATAGTCAATACCCTCCAGTGGTTTACACTTCAATCCTGCACGAACTGCCCAAGAAAGTAACTCTGTGCACAAGCGCTCTCGTGCATCTGAAGAGGCCTGGTATTGCCCGTACAGCGCTGCAAGACCACTTAATGGAAGTTGGAAGTTAACAAACTCGATAGTTTTAATCAAAATTTCCCCTTCGATAGTTGTGGGACAGTTAAAGATCACATGAAGAAAGTCATGTATTTCACTAATGCGCAGTTTCGTATAGTTGACCTGCTTGTGGCCAAGGTGCGAATCTGTTGGACGATCGGCGGGAGTGAACGAACGCACGTCCATAAACTTTGCATAAGCGTTCCCGAAAGTTCCAGCACGACACCTTCGAGCAGCTTCAAGTGATTCTTCTGTAACACAGCGACGTTCTTGTAACAGTTGTCTCCCAACAGACTGCTTTAACAACCTATCACTCAGCCTGCCGAGAGCCATGAGCGAAGTTGACGACGTTAGTAGCGCCACAAGGTCAGCACGTTTGGGATCGCGAAGGGCTTCCATAGCAGCAACGCTTTGGAGCAGCAGGCCACCGTCTGACGTCAACTTGAAGTCAGGTTTGCTACTTCTGTTCTCTGTGTGTGTGAACCGCACAACACTGAGCAACTTGAGCTTGCTACTTGGATCGCCACGAACATGTGAGTTTACTGCAGCAAAGATCGCGAGAAACGTCCTCATAACAGATGTCGAATTGCTTCAAGATGCTCAGAAAGTTTCTCCACTGCCTGCTGGAGGTTGCTAAGAAGTTTGGAGCACGCGTCTATCCAGCCGTGCCACTCTTGCGACGCGACGTAGGCCACGAATGCATGGCCGTGAAAGCCTCACAACTAGCTACTACGTCGTCGCTTGCCTGCGAGTGTCGTTGTACAGAACAAGAATTAAAAAGCCGCTCAGCTCTACGACCTTTCTCCTTGGAAGGCTAAGGTTGCACCGGCTCAGCTTCTTACTGTAAATAGTGTGCCCCATACGCCGACCAATACGCTAGTGCGTGTCGCGAACCGACGGATATCAGGATGCTATTACTAGTCTCAATCATTTCTACAGTACAGTAAATTTCGCTGAAAAACGAAATGTATTGGATTCGATGAATCCATCGCATTTAAACCATTAATCGAAGATCTGAGACATCTGTAGAGAGATAGATAGATTATGCTTAAACTGCGGGTATTTCGCCAAGTTTTCAGCTCCACCTCGTCCAAGTGCACGTCTGGAGAGCAGACAGTTGCGGACATCGACGGTCACGTAGTCAAAACTTCAGAACTCCCTGAGCTCGCGCAAGCGCACCTAATTCCGGAGAAGATCATCAGTCAACCTGAGTTACCGTAGAGTACAATGGAAGTAGTCCAGAAGATCGTCCAACAACCGCGTTTGCGAAACATAGTCGCCCCACTTGCGCGCACGCGTACGCACCGAAGAGTAGTAACTGCTCTTAGGCGTTATACACTCCGACCAGAGGAGATTTCGACAATAGAGCAGCTCATGGGTACAAGGTAGGCATAATTCTACTAGTACTGGAGACATACATATTATCTTCTAACTGTGGGAAAGCGATACAATGATACTTACGACTCCTTTGTCTGTTGGTTTCTGCAACAAAGTGCTGCAGGTAATTTCCACGAACTGCTTTGTTGTATCCGGTTTGAGTACAGATAGGTGGAGACGGAAGTTGGGCGTCAAGTCATCAAAGTTTATAGCGAAATTTCCAAGCTCAGAACGCGCGCTGAACTAAGGTGAGAGATTGGGGAGTATACTTGACGTTACCGTGATGCGCTGTTGAAGAGGTCTTGCAGATTTGAGGTGCAGTGAGGTTGAGTTGGCACCATCTGTGAGTTCTCTCACGAAAGATGGTATCATGCATGATTACATCGATGGCCAAGTATTATGTGAGCAGGATATCCATCTCCATAAGAGCCGCAATACCCAGATCGCGCAGTTGTACGTTTATTTTCTGAACATGGTCTCGAGTGCCAACTTACATTTCACTGTGTTCGCAGAGTGAGCACTTTGCATAATCTGCATATTCCACTTGAATACGGTTTGTCCATCTCACATGGGGCAGCAGAAATGATTGGACAACCTGATTAGGTACTGACCCGTTGATTTGGGGCTGGATTGAGGCAATGCTTTTGTCTGTCGCAGAACAAGAGGTGCGCTGCAGGCAATCAAATCAACAATACCTTTTTGAAATGCGTGCTGCACAGCTGTCTTTACATCTATCAGTGGATGTTGAGGTTTGTTGCGCGCGATCGTGTAAGCACACGCAGATCACGAATCATGATACGCAGATGCTACTAGATGAAGCTAAAAGACTAAGAAAATTATTTGAGGTATGGCCAAGTATGACGTGTCTGGACCAACTCAGTAACAGTTTATGTTAAAGAGTGTCAAGTTACCAGTGGTATTCTGCCATGGTGACTTGAAGCCATCAAATATACTATTACAAGCGAATAATGAGGTCTGATGTATATTTATAATACTTTTCGCCGTTGAACTATCTCAGAAACTTTGGTTGATTGATCTTGAACTTGCTGGTCCAAACTACCGTGCATTTGATTTGATGAAATTATTCCGTACCAGTGGAGAGCAATTCTCGGTAAAAACAAAGATCATACTTTTGATCCACACCACAAATGAAACTGCATCCATTAGGACGATGCTTTCATGAGTTTTCTAACTACTTATGCGGCAATGCAAGGTCCGAACTGTGCAAAAAGTTCAATCATGACAGTGAATGAATCCATTAGGAGGTGGTTTGAGCGTTTGTGAACTGGTGAATGAATGTGAGTTATGCCAGCTACTTACGTGGTTCGAGGTAAAATGCGTGAATGCTCAGGTGTTTGCTTGTTTATGTTCAACACAGGCAGCTGTTTTCTTCATGACGTCCCTGAGCTTCAGCAACCCAGGTAGTCAGAATACGCTTGTTAATGAATCGCTCTGACTTCAAAGATTTAGAAAAAGACAACTCCATTACAGTAGAGCTGTTCGAGGATCGCTGGAAGTCATATGTTAAATGTAAAGCAACGCATCAGATCTCATGAGAGGTAGCGATAGGCGACTTAAGTTAGAGCAGATATCCAAGGTATGCACATCAAGGTATGTACTCGTATATACATGCTATAAATGCAGCACACATGGTAGTGAGAAAGGGATTATCCCAAGTGTGAGGAGCCCATGCCTCACATAGAGCCATTGTGATAGGCAGTAGCACCATTGCTGTAATAAATTGTGACGCACTGAAAGCTTGTTGAAAGCCTACCAGCGACAGCAAGGTGGCAAAGTATACACATGCACTACCCTCGTACGATCTTTCAAACGTACCGTTGCAAAAAGCACCGTCATACCACAGTGCCGAAGTTCTATATTTGTTTCTACCCCAACGAGTACCTACTGGTTCAGCCAAACCATCTCCAAATACATTAATCAGCACTGGAAGCAGAGCCAATCGCATAATTTCTGCTTGTTTCTGGCTATGCAAATATGAGTTAAATATGAGAATAGGGATGAAATTAGCTAGCAACTGCGACAGCATCCATACAAGAGTATATGGGCGGTCATTTTTACGATCAATGGCACGAAACGCCAACATGAGGAAGAAACTTTTTCTTCTGACAGGCTTTATCAACGCGAAAAACGGGATGAACTGAAACCAACATGACCATATAAGTTCAATACTGCTCGGAAGGGCAGTATCTACAATGCCACCCCACAGGAAATGTAGGAATACAGGCAGTGCATAAGCAAATACGTGACAAAATTTTCTACTGTAACTTTCGTCAAGCTCGTAGAACGTGACAAAGTAGCCACATGATACGAACACACAGCCTAGAAGAATATTCTGCACAAAAAGTTTTGCCCAAAACGCTGCGTCAGGTCGCGCAAGTATCGCTTCATCCACATATAGAAGGCAGATCCAGAAAAAGAACAGGCAAGATGTGAGGGCGTAAGTTCGCCGCCGTTCGTCACACGCCCAGTCAACACCGTAACCTTGCATGTCTGCAGCAATCAATTCTTCCGCTGCTAGAGCGAATGTTATTTCGTTCACATAACAGCTGCACCTCTCAGCGCGAGAGCACCAACGCCGCATAGGCTGTCTCCGCCGTGTAAACAACTGTTCGGGTTTTCAGTCGGTTCGTGAAAGTGACACGGATGTTGTTGAAACTTTAACATTGAAAGTTTACATAGTGAACCTGAATCTATCGCTCACGTACTCGTTTTGTTAGCGTCGCCAATTTGGCGAGTTGAACTCACCCGAGAATTGAAACTCGAGATTTCAACTCCTGAGTCAGGCTGACACACAGCTGAACTGCAACGGTTGGCAGTGTTTTAAGGCCGACTAACAGTAAAATCCATAACTTGCACGATAAATGGCATTCGACGAGCCACACTACTGCTAGTCGCTGGGTAATAATTAGATCACGCGAATTCGGGGAAATGGGCTAATTTTCAGCGTCGTCGCGTTTTTGCGCGCAAAATAGGTCATCCTATCTCCCCGTGGGCTAATTTCACATCAAAATTATGTTTCCACGCGATTTCAAAAAAGTAGGTCATTCTCTATCTCCCCGTTGGCCTAAATGGAACAGAACTATTGTAGCTTGTCAGGTGATCGTTTCCTCAGACAACGGCCGAAGGTACGACTGAAGAAACTCCAAATTCAAAAAAAACGAACCTTTCAAAAAGTCATCCGTCTCTAACCTTTTCTGGGTGACCAAACGGAAGCGGGGCTCGAACTGTCATGTGGATGATTGTGGCACTTCGGTGCAAATTTCTACAAGTGAAACACTTGTTCCGACGCTGAGCGTATCGCTTTGGGTAATCCTTCGCGATTACTTCACGTGCTGACTGTTGACACACAACAGTCCGTCATGGTTTCACCGTGTACTGAAGAACTTGTAGACTTTTTTAGGGGGCTCGAAGTAGGACATCAGCAAGTGCAAAATAGTGCTGAGTATGTAAAACGATTCAACTTGATCAAGGAACGGTTGTGCTCAAGGGCTAACAGCCTTGCTGAGAAGAGGACACTGTTCTCGTTGCTAACCAACTTAATAGGTGAGCTATCGTTGCGAGTACGTGAACGATCTGGTGGCAAAGAAACGGTTAGCTCGAAGATGCTCGGTATACTATCATCGCTAGTTGATTTACTGAGCCAGTACCGACATTTGAGTCCGTCGATGTATGAACTCGAACGTGCACAACTTAGTCTAGTGAAAACATCATTGAAGGTTGGAAAATATTCGTCCTCTTTTCACTTGTTATCTTCATTACTGGAGCGAATGAATGAGTCTGTATCCGAATCGGGGGCCTCACAAGACACCGAGCAAAGGCAGCTAGAGCACTCTAAACTTTCCATCGGTTTCTGGCTCAGTTACTTTTTGACAGCAACCGAAATAAATGACCAACAGAAGTTCGCTCATATGTTGAAAAATATTGAGAATAGTGTAGATACCATAAAGCACTACTTTTGTCAAATTCCAAGCACAGTGCAGCACAGATCAATTGCATACCAGTACCTGATGCGGATCATCGAACGTGCTGCAAGTAAGGAAGCAACTGGACATATGCGTTCACAAGAAGGGAATCCTGCGCTCGTGCATCTTTTCAACTTGGTTATTCCATTGTGCGATGGCTCATATTCATCTGCCAATCTTCCTAATGCCGTGAAACATCTGGCCAAAATATTATCACTCACTGATTTCTGCACAGTGATATCCACATTCTCAAGTACAACACTCACATCTTACTCTTCAGCGCAGTGGCTTGAAGTGTTTGAAAGTATAGCCCTACATGCATGTTCAATCGGCGAGGAAACGGCAACATTTCACAAGATTCTTGTGGTAAGACGGTACCTGTTGCAAGATCACTTTGATCACTATTGTGATGTGATCGTTCAACTCATTTTAATCCATTTGTCCTTCGTCAAGCTTGAAGTGTTAGAACTGCAGCATTCTTTAAGCCAGTTCTGTGGATCGTTGCGTTCTTTGAACATGCCATCTCATGATATTTTGGCAGTGACTAAATACTGGCGATGGATACACAAAGTTGCAGCTCAGTTCTACAGGGATACCAGAGAATTAAGTGTCCTCTCGACAGAAACGATCCAGCATCTACTAGAATGGGACTTGGTGTTGTTGGCACAAGCCTCTGTCTTGTCGTCTGGCACCTGGAATGATGCAAGACTGAAAGAACATACTGAAAAGTCGACGCACATCCTTGCAGTACTATATGTGCATCTTCTTCAGGTCCGAGTCGACGAAAGCCGAGATTTACGGGATGAAATTTTCAACAATCTTCACCTGGTTTACGATCAAATGTGTCTGAGAAATCAACTACAAATTAGTAACTCGATTCAAAAACTGGCGCTAGCTTTAGATGAGAAAAACTCACAGTCGATCATGCTAATGGACGCATGCCAGGAGTTGTGCTTGCATGCAGCGCGTGTACACGATTCGATCCAACACTACGATGAGCTCTCAAAGCGCTTGATGGTGTATGTCGACTTTTGCATTGCCAAAGATGTTGCAAATCAAGCTTTGTCGACGTGCACAGAGGCGATTTGTCGCTTTCAAACGTCATTACATGTGAAGACAATTTATATTTATGAAGCTATCCGAGTTCTCCGTCTGCAAGGAAACATTGGTGATGTCGATTTCATTCAGCAAATGGACAAAGGTTATGAAAGAATGGATGAATTCGTGATCATTTACCTCAATGCATGGTCTGAAACCCTCAGGTTATCAACGTCGGTGGAGGATGAATATGATATTGAGAACTGGATCTTATTTTCTATTCAAAGCGCATGCAAGTACATGTCCAGGAGTTGCACGTTAACTACATTACTTGAAACACTGCTGCAAACACTTGAAAGAAAAATTATTCGAATGGAGAGCCAAATGTGCTATTTCACCTTGGAACGTGTGCAAAATTGCGCCATTACATTCGAGGAGTTGAAGACTCGTGGCTGTGTTGTGTCACGAGAACCGATCCACACCATTCGACAAATCCAAATTGCATGTAAAGTTATCTCTCTCTTGTTGAGCGGTATCAACAATTCTTCGAGTTTGGACCCGTCTGCAGATATCAAAGAACTCATCGAACAAGTCTTATCAAATATTGGCCAGTCTTTGGCAGATATCGATGTTAGTACGAAGACCACGGCTTCAATAAATGGTCTTTCGAATGAGTTGACACAGGCATTCATTTCTATTGAAAACATTCACGCTAAACTCTGTCTATTTGATTACACTAATGAAGCTGAGTTACTTGCCGAAGGCTTCAGGTCATTAACAGGAATGGGATTAGTGACAGTGTCCACAGCGTGTGAAATTTTTCTTGTGTTGGACGTTAAGATTGATTTCCCAAAGTCGTACGTTACCACAAAATTGAATATGGGAAGATGCAAGTATACTGCAAGTGTTTTTCATACTTTCGTGTTATCTGAATTTTCTGCTCTGCAAATTCTGTCGTCTACGGGTGAATGGCAAAAAGCTTACATCCGGGTCAAATGTATTGTAGAACTCCTCGAGAACACTCTGAGAACGCGGCAAAGAGTGCAACTTAATGATCACGATGAACTGCATGAGATTTTCTATTTTGGTAGTACACATGCTCGGTTCCAATTGAGTCTGTGGCGTCTACTTAGTTTATATCTTGTAGCCATGTCCATGAAGGCAAAATTGTCGTCTCATCTTGGCTTGGTATGTGACTGCAATGCTGTATTCTTGGAAATGGAAGATATTGCGATCAAATCACAGTTATCGAATATTCTTGCTGTGTTAAAGATGATCAGAACAAGTTCAATCATATTCTCTGGACTGAATGACACTGGATTGAAAATGAACTTTCATCTCGATACTGTCACGCTGGACGAACGTGCTCCTACATGTTTACAAAAGGCATGTCAACTATGCAATCTCGCAGTGTCCGGATTTAGGGAGACGGTAGACTCAACGTGTCTATTCGACCAATCTTTTATGGAGCGACTATTGCTGATACTGTCGTCGGTATTACCGCTGCCGTCTGAGTTAGAGATTGATGAAATTCGTGCAGAACCCAAGCGCAGCCTCATAATAGATGAAGGCACAGGTTGGATTACGTGGTTTCGTCTCTTTGCAAACTCTTGCACTCTACGATATTCGTTATATTTAGGATCAACTGCATTCGCTCGGACATGGTTGTTACGTGCTGCCAACTGGATTGGAGAGTTGACTGAGAGCAAAAAGGTACCAGCTTTTCACATCATGCACTCATTATATGTAGAAAGTACTACAAACATCGCTCACATATATGCATTGACTGGCTCTGTAGAACGCGATGAGCAAGCGTTCGACGAATTGTGCACTGATACATTCAATCTTTTGGAGCGGGCGTTGGTGCTTGCTGTAGCCTCACCTCTCTATCGAAGTACAGTATTGAGATTATATGGTGCTCTTATGATGGTAATTCGGAATCCCAGCGTTTCAAGGACGATAGCACGGATAGCATATTCCACGTGCGGCCCCACCACGGCGCTCGAAATTGATAGCGTCACATATGGTAACGTCGCGGACTCATCTGAGTACATGAATTCAAAATATTATCCCGATACAGACAGTCGAAGCTGCATTGAGTCTGTGTTATCGGTCCTGGAGAAGTATCTGTACACATGTCCGCTAAACTTTCCCGTCACCACAGTATGTGATGCTTTCTGGAACCATGCCCAGGATTCGAAAGGAAATATCAGGAAAGTGTTGATGACTCGTCAATCTCCGCTTAGCCATGAGCGACCGATAATAGTCACTTTACCATGGTTGTCCACGAGTGATTGTTCTACTACAGGGGTGCTTCAGCCTACAGAAGCCCTGAGATATGTACTATCACAAGCACCTAATTGTCCAACTAAGGTGGGTCTCAACGACAGGCACACGAAAGTACGTTGGTGGGAGCACCGCATTCTACAAGATGATGGGGTTCAGGCTGTCGTGCGGTCGATGGAAAGAAACCTAGGTTGTTGGTCTATTTTGCTGGCAGATGAACCTCACGACAGGGTTATCGAGCAAGCTGAACAAATGTCTCGCGATATACTTGATGAGTTGGTCAAATACATTGATAATACAGCACTGTGTATTCGTGATTTTTCTTCTCATTTGCTTCGCTTGCTTATTCAGAATTTGCAAAGTATGGATGAAAATCAAATTGAATCTGTTTTTTGCGCGATGATGTACACTAGTGATGAAGTGCATTCGCTTGAAAATGCTTTTCAAGTCTTCTCAAAAACTGCACTATCTTATTTTGTTGGGTTGTGTCGACAGAAAGCAGGTTTGCTCTTTAAAACGATGGCAGATGTTGTGGCCGAGGAGCACACACCGATTCTGCTGTTGCCGGACGTATCTTATAATGAGTTACCATGGGAATCGTTGTCATGCTCTCGTGGCTTTAATACTTATAGGTTGCCTAATGCGTTGAGCTTGAATGACAAATATCGTAAGGACAAATCTACAAGACACATTTCAGTAGATATTGCAAATTCAATTGCGTTGCTCAATCCAAGTGGCGATTTGGTTTGCACAGAAAAAGCGCTACGCCCAGTACTTGATAAATATCGCTGGCATGTGGTGTGTGGTCAACCAACAACTGATTTGAAGGCAATGTTGCGGAAATACAACCTGTTTCTTTTCTTTGGGCATGGTGCTGGGATCGATTTTCTAGGTCACCTCCAGTTTAATATGTCCTCATGGCAATCAACTATGATTTTGATGGGCTGCTCGAGTGGAGCGCTACGTGACTCGACTCATTCATCTTCAGATATACCTGTCGTATGTTACCTCGTCGCTGGTTCGCCAGCGATTCTTGCAAATCTTTGGGACGTGACTGATGCCGAGATTGATAGATTTTCTGTCTCTCTACTCAACAGTTGGTCCTGTCGAGTGGGAAAGGCGCAGATTGAATTCGACATGTCCGCATCGGTGAGAGAGTCAAGAACAAATTGTCGACTTCCTTATCTCACAGGAGCAGCCCCAGTAGTGTACGGGCTACCTGTTCATTTATTGCCAATTAACTGACGACTTAGCATTTCGAAGCTCACTGACTTGTGTAAGGGACACTTCAGGAGATTGAAAGATAACATAGTATTGGAGATAATCAAATGTAAAAAGACGCCTACTTTTGTTTACTAGTACTTGTACTCCCAAGCAGATAGTAAGAGAAACTTAAATGTCTACACTGCCCATTGTATCATCTTCGCTGTCAGTTTCATTGGCCCTATCCGGGTTGGTATTCTCTAGCTTCTCAGCGAGTACGCGGTCATCTCGTTCACTAACTGTTCGAGGATGCTCTTTAACATTCAGCGTTCCGTTTGCGTGCGAAATGGTCGCCTGTTTCGATGTTAATAATTTCAAAAGTTGTTCAATATCAGATGAGCTTACCGCTGCGGCATCTATGGCACTCGCAAGTGCTTCGATTCCGCGCTTCTTATCAGCTGTCTGCGTTGTAAATACGTAAAGGGGTGAGGCAACTAGTGAAGCCTTTATTTCACAAGTCTCAGTTGATACTGCCTCCGCAGCTCTCATAGCAGACCTGATGACCTCAACACCGTCGTAGTTGAAGCATGTCAGCTCTACGTCAGCTCTGATTTTCAGCGGTTGCGGTGTCATCCTACGTCGAATGTCCTTCACGAGTGCCGCTTTCACGTGGTCTTGTAATACGCTGCCTGGCTGCTCCTCAATATGATTGAAGACGGCATCAGGATCAGTGACCATGAGCTGAAAGGCATCATACGCGTGGCCATAAGCCTTGTACAGAGGCCATCCAAGAATCTGTGCAGGTTATTAATAAAGGACTGCGAAGAAAATGCCAACTTACCTCATATAACTCATCAAGTTTGTGGGAAGAAGTCGTTTCTGCTACGTGGCGCAAAATGGAATGTACCATTTTACTCTTGTTATACTTGTTCTCACAAGCTTGGATGTCCTCTGGGCTCACTCGCCTACGTGTCAACGTCATGGAGATGCTCGAAATCGCTCAAGATATTCAAACCTCTTGGAAAGATCAATATACCCCTTTTCTTTGTCCACTCTGAGAACCATCACTGGTTCAATTCGGCCGACCTATGTCATCGTGAAAAAACATCCCGTGGACTGACTTCACTGCTGCCACCTTGATAAGTTTAGATACAGAGCGAATTCTACGGCGCGTAAGCTCCGAAAGCAAAATCATCCCCTCGACATTATCATATTCTAAAAGCTGTACGTAAGCGCCCATCTCAGCGATACTCTTGACCTATTACTATTCGTCAAGTCGCCTACGAAGGCTTCAAGGGCGTGCAACATACCTGAACCATCACCACATCGTCTACCTCCGGAAAGCAGTTCTCGTACATGCGGCATTCTTGTACCTGTGGTGTAGTTGAGGCTGACACTCCCTATAATGTTTATCATCGACGCACCATCTTTCGTTTACCAGTCAAGAGTCGCGCTCACGCGTCGTCAGATACTGGTGTACAACCCTACCCGGCTCCGCGCGTCTGGAGTGACACTTTACTTGTACTGTAGATCACGTTTGAACACACGTAATCTACCACGGGATGTGGTATCAACATCTCGACTAATTCAATAGGCTGTTATGACTTATTATAGTAATATTAAGCGTATTGGGCACGGGTTTTAGGACGCGCGAATAATTATTTCAAGAGGGTCTCGTTTCGCTCGCCCTGTCCGCGAGCAACGTGTTCCTTCGGGTCCGTTCGGCGAAGCACGATAGTCTCTCTCTCGTACACGCTCGTCATCGGCGACAATCAAATTATTTCGCAATGTTTCCGACTGTACACTTAGCTTCTATCGGGGTGAATGCGCGTTTCCCACACGCGCGAAAAGAGGGATTTCGACACGCTCCACGTTCGCAGCGAGGTGTGAACTACTTTCTTTCGCTTTCGACCGCAGACTCCGCGCGATTTTCTACGTCCCGCACGCCATAAACTCCATCGACTAACGAGCTGACCACCGACCGGACTTACTAGGATATCGCCGTCCTCGCCGGGGGCACTCTCTTTCTCTCCACGTCAGTGGAAGTAACTCCCCAGCTAGTGCTAACCCCGGCACGTCATACAACGAGCACAAGCCGAAGACACCACCACCAGATTTACCATCGCTGTTATTGGACAGTCGAATCATATACATAGGGATGCCGGTAAGTCCGTTTGTGACCTCCAAAAACCTGAACTTTCAACTCACTTTTCCCATCAGCTTGTACCAGCAGTCACAGAGCTCATAGTTTCAGAACTACTTTACTTGCAGTACACAGACGGATCGAAGCCATGCTACATCTATATCAACTCCTCTGGCTGCACACGCGCCGATGGCGAAGTCGTTGGGTTCGACACCGAGGCAACAGCAATCTACGACACGATGAAGTACATAGGCAACGAGGTGAGCCCAAAATTGACAAAGCAACAATAAGTACTGACTCTACCGAGATTTACACGGTTGGCACGGGTGTAGCAATTGGGCAAGCCTGCATGCTTTTATCAGCTGGCGATAAAGGGAAACGTTACATGACGCCACATGCGACTGCTATGTTACACCAACCAAAAGTCCCCAGTACAGGTGAACGACAGGCAACCGAGCTCCAGATCAAATGGAAGGAAGTGAAAGCGCAAAAGCAAGTCATGATCGATATCCTTAGCAAAAATACCGGGCATAATCCCGCAAAGATAGAAAAGGTAAGCTTTACGACACCCCCAACGTCTTCAAACTGATTCTCGCGAAGGACATCCAACGACCACTGTACATGACTGCCAAAGATGCCATCGCATACGGTATTGTCGATAAAATAATTGACAAACCTTCAGAAACTATCGACCGAGTTCTAAACACGAATGAATGGGATTCCGCAGCAGGGCTTGTCCAGAAGTCCGTAGGTTAAATTGCAGTTGTGATAGAATATACGATGTCAACTCACACCTCACTTTCTTCAACAGTCCCGCCCCATTCTAAAGGTGCACGTGAAATGACGTGACATCACAGTGCACCCTACGTGGATCTTCAGAGAGGAGTTCACGTCCTGAAGCACAACATCAGTCTATGTCTTCTGTGTCACAGAAGAAAGGAACCTACAGTTGACCTGCTAATAGCAGGCTGCTATCGTTTTACTCACCTACGCATCAAGGCAACCACTGAAAGTATACCACAATACGACGCCCGCTTGCAACTAGAATAGTGAACACCGCGAATCTAGAATATATGAACGCATCGCCTGCACGCCATAATGACCGATGGCTGGTGCGCACACTGTAAGACGCACGTAAAGAGGCTTCAAGCCCACTACTCAAAGTGCCCAGTGATACTCCGAGTCGTGCAACTGTCGGGACAAACATACTTTAGTTTGGATGTCAACATTTGGCCTGATACGAACGAAACACACTCAGCCGATGTTGACGTGGAAACCGTTACCAAACGACTACACGATGTAAACTCAGGTGAGGTCTGTGTCTTACAACCAACAGGTTTTGAATTTCAAGTGAAAAAGTTTCAAAGGGATGTGGTCGAGTATCGACGACAACTATTCGCTAATAATGATCGCATACCGCTGCAGGAAAGACACTTCACACAGTACGCTGCTATAATCACCGGGATCCACACCATTGGCCTACTTTTTCCTTCAACAGCTCCGGGCCCAGTTTATGTGGAGTTTGGTGCAGGTCGAGGCTATCTCTCACACTTCTTGTCCGACTTACGGGAAGATGCTGATCTCTTACTACTGGAGCGCCAAGCCTATCGTTTCAAAGCAGAAAGGTCTCTCAAAGGGCGCTCAGGATCTGTCTCTCGTTTGCGTATTGACATAAAAGATGTTGTGCTCAGTGAGGTGCCACAACTTGTTGGTAGGGATTTCATAGGCATTGGTAAACACTTGTGCGGGGCTGCCACCGACATGGCACTGCGAGCTTGCTTCACGCCAAGGCAAAAATCACTGAGACATAAATGTGCAATAGGATTTGCTGTGGCGACATGTTGTCATCATCGCTGCACTTGGGATTCGTATGTCAACAGAAGCTATCTGGTAAAATTAGGATTTCATCGTTCATGTTTCTCTGCCCTGGTAAAAATATCCAGTTGGGCCACTCTGGACGTAAGCCAAGTGCCTGAAGTGCAAGACAGTGGATCTGGAAATGGGCTGACATGGGAAGACAAAAGGAGACTTGGATGCCTGGCCAAAGACTTGATTGACACAGGAAGAGTGAAGTGGGCTGAGAGCTTGGGTTGGCGAGGGCGCCTACTGACGTACATTGACAGTTCAATATCCCCAGAGAGTCGCCTTGTTTTGATTTACAACTCTTCAAGTAAGTAGTAACTTTGTTTAGGGTTTAGATACTTGTGATCTTATTATTATTAAATAAATTCATGTCTCTTTAACACAAGCGTAATGATGTGATGTAATTTTGCCTCGCACCGTTCACTTGTCACTACTGAATTCCGCGTCGATGACATCGTCCGGTGTCGTAGGTGCTTCGGCGTCTTGAGTTGAAGATCCACCTTGATACATTGCTTGGCCAAGTGCCATAACTTCTTGTTGTAATGCTTCCTGTGCTGACTTCATCTTCTCCACATCGTCAATGGCCAAGGCTTCCTTGAGTTCCGCCACCTTCTCCTTCACCTTCTCAGCGACTTCACTCGGCACCTTATCAGCGAGCTCATTCAGCTGCTTTTCAGTTTGATAAACCATAGAATCAGCACTGTTTCTAACTTCAACTGCCTCTCGGCGTGCAGAGTCCTCAGCAGCAAAAGACTCTGCCTCAGCCACCATTCTGTCTACCTCATCCGATGAGAGAGTTGATGCACCAGTGATCTTGATGTCTTGCTTCTTGCCGGTTCCCTTGTCGCATGCTTCGACAGAAAGAATCCCATTCGCATCAATATCAAATTTTACTTCAATTTGTGGAACACCTCGCGGAGCAGAAGGGATACCATCGAGGCGAAATGTGCCCAGACTTTTGTTGTCCTTGACAAACTCTCGCTCACCTTGTAAAACATTGATTTCCACGCTTGTTTGACCATCCGCTGCAGTTGAGAACACTTCGGACTTCGAAGTGGGTAACGTTGTATTGCGAGGTATCAACTTGGTCATGACACCACCAAGGGTCTCGAGACCAAGAGACAGAGGCGTAACGTCCAGCAGAACTATGTCTGATACTTCTCCAGCAAGAACACCACCTTGCACTGCAGCACCCAATGCAACCACTTCGTCCGGATTGACGCTCATGTTTGGTTCCTTCTTGGTCAAACTTCGAACGAGCTCTCTGACTGCGGGGATGCGAGTTGAGCCACCGACCAAGATGACTTCGTCAACTTCAGCGAGATCCAACTTGGCATCTTTTAGTGCTTGCTCGACAGGTACTTTGCAGCGACTTATCAAATCTTCGCAAAGTTGTTCGAACTTAGCTCTGCTTAGTGTTGTATCGATATGTTTCGGACCGTCGGCTGTTGCTGTAATGAACGGTAGAGAAATGTTAGCAGAGGTTGTCGAGGAGAGATCCATCTTTGCCTTCTCTGCAGCTTCAGTTAGGCGTTGTAATGCTTGCTTATCCGCAAGTAAGTCGATTCCTTCATCTTTTTTGAAGTCGCCAGCGAGCCAGTCGACAATACGTTTATCAAAATCATCACCACCTAGGTGAGTGTCACCCGACGTTGAAAGGACTTCGAAAACTCCATCACCGACCTCCAGTATGGATACATCAAACGTGCCCCCACCAAGATCGAAAATCAGTATGGTTTCGTTCGACTTGCGCTCAAATCCATACGCCAATGAAGCAGCTGTAGGTTCATTGATGATTCTCAGTACTTCGATACCAGCTATTTGTCCAGCATCCTTTGTGGCTTGGCGCTGGCTGTCGTTGAAATAAGCAGGTACAGTGATAACAGCTTTGGTGACGGAGTCACCTAGGAAGTTGGACGCGTCATCGCAGAGTTTGCGCAAAACTTGCGCTGATATCTCTTCAGGAGCGAACTGTTTATTCAGTGCTGGACACTCGATCTTGACAGAGCCCCCGTTGTTTGTTACGGAGTATGAAATCTCTTTCGACTCATTACCAACTTCCGAAAACTTGCGGCCGATGAAACGCTTGACAGAGGAGAAAGTGTTCGACGGGTTCACGACACCTTGGCGCTTCGCAATCTGACCAACGAGTCGTTCGCCAGTTTTATTGTAGGCAACGACTGATGGGGTAGTTCTACCGCCCTCTGAGTTCGTCACGATCGTTGGATTGCCCCCTTCCATCGCGGCCACCTGCAGGAGAAAAGAAAGGGCGCCCTCGTCAGTCGGGTGTGTTTGATTCACGCGGGCTCTGTGCGCGTACATAGCTCGAAGCGGCAGCTTAAAGAATGTTCAAATAAATACCCACCGCCGAATTCGTCGTGCCAAGATCGATGCCCACGACCTTCTCGGCACGAACGACACATGCCTTGCGGCTCGCGTGCCCGCTCACGCGGTACTTGCTCGCGTTGAAGGACGACGTGCCGGCGTGTCGTCCGCGTGCAGTTAATCGGTATGCAGATTGGCTATGACTGCGGTAAGAAATAGTTGACATCATCTTTACCGGCTGCGCTGTGTTCTTTTGACGCGAGCGGTGCGTACCGTCACGGTCGTCACGCTCCTTCTCGAAGGTTCTTTCGTCGTCCAGCTGGCGGCGCTTCGTCGTATTGAAAGAAAAAATGCTCGCACTCACGGTCGACGCGATTTTTTCATAATTTATGCGTATGATCGCTTTATATCATACCACCGGGGCAACATGCTAAACTTACGCAGATTTGCTCAAGATAACCGTATTCCAAAAGGATGATCGATATTTGCCTGTTTTCTCTTAATGACCCCTCTAGTTATTGGTAATTATCACCATGCTTTTTTATACAACTGCGTTGTGCGAAGACTCGAACTGCGCAGTGCTCCCGTGAAGAAACCCTGTGTGGGGATCCATCCCGTCCGTCCCTAAAATATCAGTGAGCGGCGCTGATACCAGCGTCCCACGACCCAGCAGATTTGAGAGGGATTTAACAATGCTATCATCTACTTCTCAAGCGCTGGACCAATCGTTCGGACTTGGTAGTTTGACGAAACGTTCCAGCGCACGCAAACCTGCCCCGAGCGTCTGCGCTGTCCGAACGCGTGGGCGGTGCCGCGCAAGTCAGTCTCCTGCTCATGGAGGGGGACGAGGTTCTTCAGGCTCGCAAGAAAGGGCCTTGCGTGGATCGAATATCTTCCGGCGCGTCGCACTTGCACTCGGGGGCGCACAGCTCGCAACGTTGTCTCACAAGCTAGTCACCGGACCTCCCGAGCGAGCGTTCGGCAACGGCGGGGGCTCCATTGGCTACGAGGACCTTTCTTACAGTGGAGACGGCGGTGGAAATTTCTGCGCGCTACCCGCATACGCTCGAGATGAAGATGATGACCTGCTCGACGAAGATGATGACGAGCTCAGGGACTACGAGATGGATGAGGAGGAAAGTTACGAGGAAGATTTCGAGGCCGACAGCGAAGATATCTCGACGGGCAGCCGCCCGTCGAAAAAGCCGCGGAATAAGGATAGTTTTATTTGTGAATCGGTTCTGGCGACAAATTTACCGACAGGGCCGGGAATACCAACTAAGGTGAGCGGATGACACTTAACTTTTCTACTGGAACTAACTTTTCTCGTAGTCCGAACTATTTCAAGGGCTGAACGCTCGACGCGGGGCTGAACTATCGAAAAAAGATTTGTCAGACGATTTGGAGCAGCTACTCAACACAGGTTTATTTGCCAATGTCGACGCGAATGTCACGCCGAAAAAAGACGGATACTCAGTGGAATTCGTCTTCAGAGAGAAGATTTGGCCTAGGGTTCAGTCATTTCGCGTTGCTGGAGCAACAGCACTACCGAAAGAAGTTGAGGCTGAAGTTCTCAGTGCCGCACAAAAGAATCAAAATTGTACTGTACGGGTTCTGGCGACGGCGAAAAACATAGTTGAGAGCTACTACACAAGTAAAGGACTGACATTTGGCACTATCTCACACTTTGACGGCATGGAAAATGGTGAAGTAATAGCTCATGTTGTCGAAGGAGAAATTTCTCGAGTTCAAGCAGTCTATCTTGACGATAACATGCAACCTATCCCAGGTAACAAAGGGTTTACGCACCCGCGAGTGATTCAACGCGAGCACAATTTCAAAGTTGGCAGTTTATACAGCGTGGAAGACGCTAAAACCGCTCTCCGTGATATCTTTTTGCTTCAGCTCTTTGACAACGTGCAGGTGGTTCCAAGACCTGATGAGAAAGACCCAAGTAAAGTTCAAGTTGATATCATGCTACGCGAGAGACCTATTAGAACCGCCGAGACCGAACTTGAGTGGAGCATAGCACCTGATGATCAGGGACGCCCAGACCTTGTGTCTGCTCGTCCTGGCGGATCAGTATTCTTTGAGCAGCGAAATTTAGACGGATGGGGTCGACAAATATTTGGGTCCGTGTCAACGGCAAACTTTCTACAACCGCAAGATGACCTTGGTTTCAAGCTCGAGTACATACATCCCTACTGCTACGGGGATGACGATGTACTAAAATCATCCTTCAAGACAGCAGTCTTCAACACGAGGAAGTTATCACCGACATTCTCCGGAGGACCTTTAATGGAAGATGTACCCGCCGTATGGATCGATCGAGCTGGTCTGAAAGCGACTCTCACCCAGAATTTTTCCAGACAGTCTAGATCAAGTGCTAGTCTTGTTCTTGAAGAAATAACAACTCGCGATGACTCTGGGGCAATATGTTCACATGGTTCGAAGCATCTTCCAAACGGTGCTGTATCAGTTGATGGTCCGCAAACAACACATTCAGAAACTGGAACGGATCGGGTTGTCTTCTTGCAAGGAAGCAACGCTCGTGATACTACGAAGTTTGTAAATGGTACTCAAGTCGGCTCGCGAGATATAATTCAGTTTGAACAATCTGTTGGTGTTGGCTCTGGTTTTCCTATGTTTAATCGATTCACAACAGAACACACGAGGTTCATGCAGCTCCTTCCGGAGGCAAAGAAAACTACGCTTCCCCCACCAGTGCTCGTGCTGCATGCAAAATTTGGTCATATCATTGGCAACTGTAGCTCATATGATGCTTTCACACTCGGAGGTCCACATTCTTGTAGAGGCTACAGTGTTGGCGAACTCGGCGCGTCACGATCATTACTAGAGCATGCACTCGAATTGCGAGTACCGATTCCGTACGTCAACACTCACGGGTTCTTGTTTTGGGAGGGTTGCACCGACATGGGCTCAAGCATGAAAGTTGTGGGTAATCCGACGGAATACTACAGACGAGCAGGAAGGGGGTCAAGTCATGGTATAGGCGTGAAGTTCGGACCCGTCCGAGTAGAGTGGTGTAGCGACAACAACCAGGGGACGGCGTCAACTTTCATTCGCTTCGGTGAGCGATTCTAGGACGTGTGTCCAGCAAAAGTCGCCTCAACTGTCATGCGGCAAACTTCTTTGACCAGTACAGTAGCACATGATTATGTGATATCCCTAAATTCAATTTAAAAATCTAACCAAAATTCCCCACGAATAGAGTCCGTCCTTCTGCTTCAATTCAGACGATGAGCTGATTGGTACTCTTGGGCTTCGTGCATAGTTTGCTTTTATAGGATTTCTTCAACAAGTGACGACAATCAAGGTTTAGAAACAGTGGGCTTGAACAAGGGCCTGAAAAAGCTCCCACCACGAGACCAACGAGCTAGAGGAAGTCGCTTCTGCACAGTGCGATTTCTCCGAGAATCGCCCGTGGGACACTCGCACGCTTCTTTCGATTCGACGACATGAATCTTCGCTCTAGCGAACAGTTCGCACACATTTCTCTTCCGAGAAAGAAAAGAGCTCGTCGACGCTTGAGCGTGCAACTCGCTCAGGCTGCACCCAACCACGGAGAAGTCTCTGGCGACCTGTCCAAGATCATGAATTTAGCGTGCCAGTTGAGGGATGGTGATGTCTCTGCAGTGTCATTGACATTGGAATACTTGAATCGGATACAAGAGACCGAACCCCTTGTTAGTAGCTTCATATCAGTAGACGCTGAAGTTGCCCTGGAACGTGCAGACAAGATTGACAGAGAGCTCCGTACTGGTGTCGATCGTGGTATTCTATCGGGAATACCGATCGCAGTAAAAGACAATATTTGTACAAAGGACTTCTTTACGACGGCAGGATCTAAGATATTGGAAAATTACAAACCGTCATACAACGCTGACGTTGTTGAAAACCTCGAGAGAGCAGGTGCAGTAATCATTGGTAAAACAAATATGGATGAATTCGGGATGGGAAGTACTTCTGAAAACTCACAATACGCGACGACATGTAATCCATGGGACTTATCTAGAGTACCTGGCGGCTCGTCTGGGGGGTCCGCCGCCGCTGTTGCTGCGCGGCAATGTGTTGCTGCTTTGGGTTCAGATACTGGTGGTTCAGTACGTCAGCCTGCGTCTCACTGTGGCGTTGTTGGATTCAAGCCGACTTATGGTGCCCTGTCAAGGCATGGGTTGATTTCGTATGCTTCCTCCTTCGATTGCATAGGGACCTTGACATCGTCAGTTCATGACTGTATACTTCTTGTAGATGCTTTGCGACTTGGTCAATGTAGCTCGTCCATGGATGCTTCTAATATTCTCTGTACGAATGGACGCCTCACTGTTAACGAAAAGTACGATGATATAAGACCACTGCAAGGACAGCGCTTTGCCGTCATCCAAGAAGCGATCGATTCTGAAGTATCCGATGATGTGTGTGAAAGTTTTGCTGATTCGCTTCAAGTCCTAAGGAATCTTGGCGCACATGTTGAGACAGTGTCATGTAAAAACTTTTTGAACGGCCTACCAGCGTATTATATATTGGCAATGTCAGAAGCAAGTAGCAACCTGGCACGCCATGATGGTATCAAGACTGGAACCGGGAGGGAAACAATATTTGACTCAAGGCAGCACCATTTGGGGGATGAAATCAAACGAAGAATTCTTATGGGAACATATACCCTCTCGGATGGCTACGCAGATGCTTACTACGAGCGAGCAAATAAGGTTCGCCAATGCGTTGCAGCAGAGCTTCATGTCATCTTGCAAACGTACGACGTACTGCTCACGCCAGTTGCTACCACTGTCGCACCTAAACTTAACACATCCCTTAGGAGTCCATTAGAAATGTATGTGAGCGACGCACTGACAGTCAATGTGAATTTATCAGGATTGCCAGCACTTGTGCTGAAGGCTAAAGAAGTTCGCCATGGGCAAAAGTTACTTCCTGTGGGCGTTCAACTTATTGGACGGCCAGGTGAGGATGCACAACTATTGGATATAGGCATGGTAATTGAGAGGGCTTTCTATGAATGCTCGAACATAAAACAATTTCCTCATGTACACAGTATTGACGATGCTTAGTCTACTCTCTACCCCCTGGAAGCATTTTTTGTAATGGCATAGACTAACATGGTTTAAAGTTCATCTCCATCGCAGCCGAGGTCAACTCGCCTGCTCAAAATTGCCTTGATCTCTGCTGTATTCAATTCGAATGCAGTGTTGTGCGTCCCTTTGACATACTCTGAGACATCATGCGTCTCCTCGATAGTAAGAAGCTGGCACGCACTTAATAGTCGGGAGAACTGACCCCGAACTCCTACTAGGCTCACGGTGGTGAGACCTGAAATCAGTGCTCTGATCTGACGTTCAAAGTACAACGCTCCTAAGTGATTGAATCGTAGATGGCTGAACGTGTGCATTTCTAACAAAAGAGTCAACTTTGTGATCAGAAGAGGAAATACCTTCGCAGTTACGGCGCCAGTATCTGGCTTCATTGAATGCATACCGCGAGCAAACTTCTCACACAAGATCAAAAGTGGCTTCACCCAACCGATAGACGAACTACCATCTTCAAATTGTCGTTCAGATAAGACGTATTGCGTCAGAGTAAGTTCATTGAAGATTGGCTTCATCATATTCAGAATCTCTTGAACTATTATATTGGTAACTTCTGATGAAAGTCCTTGAAACCCAACTGCAGAATCCTCAATATGAGTCAGGCATGTAGTTAATGCTTCCATGTCTCGTACGTCCACCAAACGTTGCAACAATTTTCTCGTTTCATGTGTCATGGAAGCACATATTTTCGCTATATAATCAGCCTGCTCTGCAATGGAAAGGCGCTCCTCAGCATACGAAAGGTACAGAAGCCCTGCGGAGTTATCCACCTCCATCAACATCCTTAAGCCCAACTCGCCCAGCTCTATGTTTTGAATGTCTTTCACAACTTTGTTCATGGCTCTTTGAAAATTGATTCGTACAATGTTCATCGTCTTCAAAACTTCAAAACAAACACTTTGCAAGACCTTCGGCCAAGTTGAAACACATGCACGCTGTACGCTTACTTGCATAATGAAAAATATATCATTGATTGTTGATGCGTCATGACCTTCGCTCAACGGATTCATGTCAATCAACTTCTCCATACAGTGGGTTCTAATATATTGAGCTTCCGCTTCAGCGTGCACTGTCACGACATGATGATTACTCAGGGATGTTAACAAAGAGGAGATGTCTGTTCCGTAGGATCGCTGACACAGCTCTTCTTCAAATACCTTACATGCACGTCCAACAAGTGCAAAACTTCGAAGACACTGCTCATGCAGCATTTGTGCATTGTAATCGCTGGCTATACCAGTCAAGGTGACATTAATAAGTGAGAAAACATGTTCACACACGAGTGCAACAAATGAGCGAAAAAATGTCTCGTTGTAGTGTTTGCGCATGTTTGAACAGAAGAAGTCCAGGAAGTTCAGGGTACGACTCAGAAGATACGTAACTTGACTCGATGCGACTTCCACATTGATGATGTTTGCCTCGATGGAAAGATATTTGCGAGTATGTTCCGCGAGAAAATTGAAACCGACATCAACGACTCCAAGCTTTGGAAGTAAGTTGAGTAGACTGCAAAGAGTTGTTGGATCATCTTGGCACGCCATGAGAGCACGGCCGACCAACTCGACAGCGATGTCCCGGAACTCGTCGCATTTTGCATTTGACACGGTTAGTCTATCTTGAAAAGTATACGGTGTACTCAGCACACCGCAGTATGCGTCTGCAGCAGTCACAAATTTTTGAAAATCTAGGTGTAAGAGTGCAGCAATCATTTTCAGCTCCACTCGCTTAAGTTGACTTCTAAGAGACAGAACTTCTAGGGATTTGCATACGTTGCTATAAGCATATCCACTTGCGCTCAACAGTCTCAAATGTTGTTCAGATAGAGGCGAACGAGGCAAAAGCTCTAAACAGACGTTCAGTTGCCGACTATTTGTTGGTACTTCTTCGGTATGGCTCAACTGGTGACAAACGCCTGGCCGTGCGTCATCAGAAACGTGCGACATGGCTTATTAAATTAATTTCGGTCACGATGTTGAGCTGCAGTACGAACAGACGAGATCAGTCTTGAACATGGGACGACCGCAGGCTGCTAGTTCACGATCTCAGGCAGTTATGTACTACCTAGCTGTCTATCGTCGAGAGATCGTTCAAGCCCAGCAATCACCACTCGCGTTAATAGCTGTACGCTTCGGTTGTAACTCAACGTGTGGATACACTCTGTGGCGTAGCAACAGGCGGTCTGGACGTAGACCGCCTGCGGAAAAGACTTCGCCTGTTTTTTCTCAGTGGCTCGCTCGCCCTCAGTTCGAAAGCTCCGGGTATCATATGATAACGTCTATAATTGCGACTTAGCAAACTTTACGGAATCCACGATTGGTTTTCCGTTGATATGGACGACGGGGGAAATAAGTATTGTGTGTACTACTTTAAGTAGTACCAACAAGTGTGTACCAGTACTGATACTTACCGCGGATGAAAACTAGTCTATTGATTGGGTGAAACCGGAACAGACAGTGGAAACTACCCAACATGAAGTAGAACAGTCAACTCACTGCAAACTCACTGAGGGACTTTCGGCGTTACCAACAACTTGCTGCACGCAGTGCACGCATGGCTCGCTACGGAGTTATTTTTTAAACAAGTCAAATCTGTAGATTTTACATCGATCCACATTAGCGTGTCCGAAATTCTCTTCGCCTGTTCACGTTATGTTCCGCAATCAGTACGATCAGGTGCCGCAACCGCGTTGACTACTCAAACAGACTCTCAACTCACGAATAGGACGTTCTTAGTTGGAGCCCACAGGGACGATTATATCAAGTTGAGTGTGCGTACTTTTCCACTTCTCACAAGTATGCTCTTCTCACGCGACTCTGCAGATGCCATCGAGGCAGTTGCACAAGGGAGTACAGTTGTTGGCTGCAAGGTATCTTGTTGGCCAGAGAGTATTCTCAATACCTTATGATGATTATCAGGGCTCGGAATGCGTCATTCTCGCAGCACTTAAACGGCATTCGTCCTCGCTCGCGGCAAGTCATGAAAAAGTTTTCGTCGTTAGTCCTCACGTGGGGCTTGCTGTATCTGGACTTGTGTCTGATGGGCATGAGATCTTGACTTCGCTTCGCAGAAGTGCGGTCGACACGAATTTCGTTTTCAATAGAGACGCGAAAGTTTCTGAGTTGGTTGAAACCATGTCGAAATCACTTCAGGTAATTGCACACCTTGTGTATATGCTTCAAATTCACGTCACACAGGCTTGCACACAACACTCGTCGCGGCGACCATATGGCGCAGGTGTACTCTTGGCGGGGTTGGACGATAACAAGGCGCAGCTGTATCAACTACTACCAACGGGTGAAATTCATGAATGTCAGGCAGTCGGTATTGGTATGCAAACGATGAACGTCTTTGGTATTCTCATTCACTAGTCTTTTTAGGCAGTCGATCCCAGGCGTCGAGAACATACCTGGAGAAACACCTTGATGAGCTTGATGGAGCACACATGGAAAAGGTGCGAATAGATGTTATATTCATAGACGTCATCCTTCATGCTAATTCAGGTTTATTTTCATACTTTGCGAGCGCTGAGGGAGGCGTGTCCAAATGGCGATCTCGATGTTTCGTGTTGCACAGTGGGCATTGCCACACGCGATGGTTTTAGATGTCTTGATATGGAAGAAGTGAAAACTTTACTTCAGTCAACGGCATCTTAGGATGCTCTTTTGTAATTGGAACCGTTTGAAAGAACTCATTCCGTACACGTCAGAAAAGTACAGTAGAAACTGCTGCTGAAAGAAGTGTTTTCAACTCGTTATTTCCTCGGCAGATATGTTCACTGCGAAATACCAATGAGTTGAATTACTCATAAACCTGCGATGAACAGATGGTGACCAGCTATCATCGCCACCGATGCCCATGTGATATGCGTCTAAGTGTACTTGCACATTCTGATCTTCAACCAGTTCATGCTCGTGTTGAGCCCTGTGGATAGTTTCAATGCTAAAATTTGAAACAGAAAATTGAGAGAAGAACGAGGGCGTTTCCGCACTAAACCTCAATTTGTTTCGACGGCCGCTACCTCTATCACTGAATAAGTCAACATATTTCGTATCCGACCGACCACCACTTTCACTAGGCACTATGTATGGTGTGTGCATGTCTTCAACGCTTGCAACGTGATGTCCCCAGAAGGCTGAAGCTTTGCGATCAGGGTAGGATTCATGTGGCCCACGCCCTAACCATTCAAGGTGCTGAAATGATTTTGCGCATTGAATTCTTAGCCCAACTCTTGGAAGTGGCGGTATATGAGAAATGAAACGTATAGAGGTTTCAAGTCTTACTTGACCTGTCATAGCAATCTCATATTTCATGGACACATTTGCAATAGTTTTTGAGTTAGCATGATGGGTCAATGAAAACTTGCTCGCTATTTGCACTCTGTCATCTCTCACGTGCAAATCGACTGTCAACGCGTCATTTGTGAGATTATCGAGACCGGCATTTATCCAGCGACTTGCATTTGAAAACATTTCTCCGCCGCGATCATTATCTGTACAGGCGCGCCAGACGCACGGTAAGACTGGTGCGCAAATCAATTTCTCTCCTCTGACTGTAAGGTCATGTAAACACCCCCCATGGGGCCCTGCCTTTAGTAGACGACATTCTAAGCCATTAGAAGTAGTAACGACGTATGAAAGATCTGTCTCTCGTAGTTGCACTGTACACAGGTTTGATGGTGTATAAGATAAATCGTTCATGGCGAAAAACTTCGGTAACACAAGTTGTGATTTAGCAATCTCGAAGTCTTCAGGTGCCCACTTGTGGTCTTGACGTAAACGACATGAAAAATTGATCAGTGCTATCGAATTAGAATGCCTTAACAGCGTCTCATCCCCGAGAAGATCGTTGATATCGAAGACACGCCGTTCAGCTGGACGAATGTTCGGAAGTAGGACATTCTGAGTAAACAGCATATATCCATCTTTGGAAAGAGCGGTGACAGTTGTCTTCACATGGTTCAGCGAATTAAAATTGTACCAGTTCGTGACATCCACTCGATGGTATTTACCCGGGGTATGCCAGTCGAATGTAACTGGTTGCTGAACAAATTTTGCCTCGTGCATTGCTGGGTGTTCGGTGCGATCTGGGAAAGCCAACCCATTGATGCAAAATGGTCCATCGTTTGGCGTATCGCCAAAGTCCCCGCCGTACGCCCAATATGTTCGATTGCGGTCTTTATCATAAGCTTCCAGGCCTTGATCTACAAGATCCCATATGAATCCACCTCGGAGGGGATTGTCTCCTCTAAAGTGTCTCCAATATTCATCCAAGTTTCCATTGCTATTCCCCATGGCATGCGAATACTCACACAGCACTAGAGGTCGATCGTAGTTGCTACTTTTCAACAGTTGATAACACACTTCAATACGTGCATACATAGGACAAATGATGTCTGTGCAGTTTGTTCGCGAACCACCACCTTCATACATGATCGGTCGTGTATCATCATTTTTGCGAAGCCACTTAGCCATCTCTTGGTGGTTCTTTCCACAGCCTGACTCGTTCCCTAATGACCAAAAAAGTACACATGCGTGATTTCGATCGCGCTGAACCATACGTACAAGCCGTGACATGAAAGCATCTCTCCAGTCCATGGCATTTGAAAGAAATTCTGTTGAGTGCAAAAATGCTTGGAAACCATGGGTCTCAATATTTGCTTCATCTACAACATACATGCCGAATTCATCACAAAGCTCATAGAATCGCGGATGGTTAGGATAATGCGCTGTCCTGACAGCGTTGAAATTATTCCTTTTCATCAGCAGTATATCCTCTAGCATTTGGTCCTCGCTCACTGTTTTACCATGTTTGGCACAGTGCTCGTGTCGGTTGACACCTTGGATGGTGATGGATCGACCATTTAGTAGGATTTCATCTCCAAGAATTTCCACGCGTCGCACACCAAATCGGCAAGACTCGTTATCAACTTCAATTCCCTGCGACGTAGAAAGGGTGAAGACGATTGTGTACAAGTAAGGATTTTCTGCCGACCAAAAAGTAACATGTTCCATATTGAATGTGGTTTCAAATTTATAACTGTACTCGATCTCGCTACCACACTCGTTGCCGAATTTTTCACAATCATTCCGAATAATCTGTGAGTAATCAACCATGCGAACTTCGCTGTGGAATTCGTTATTTCCATCGTAGAACTTCGCAGCAACGAAGACGTTTTCATTTCGTTCAAGCTCTTGTTGACAGCAAACATCGGCAGCGATGGCAACAGTGGCCGAAGCTCCGTCCAACTTCAGTGTTTGAACGTAAAAATCTTGAATGAAGACTGATGGTTTTGAATATACTCGTACATCACGGTATATACCACTCAACCACCACTGATCTTGATCTTCTAAGTAACTACCAGTCGACCAACGCACAACCTGAACAGCAAGCGTATTGCGCATACCAATCATCGCAGTTACATCAAACTCTGCTGAAAGTCTGCTATCTTCTGAATAACCTACATATATATCGTTCAACCATACATTGAATGCCGAATCAACACCCTCAAAGCTGATGAAAATTCGTCGACCATGTACCCACTCTTCGGGAATACTAAATGTGTGTCTGTAACAACCCGTCGGGTTTGACATGGGATCAGTTAAACGAATAGATGTATCATCAGAAGGACGTGAATGATTGTGAGCGTACACGTGAGGCATTCTCGCATACGGTGGATTGGTAGGAAATGGGTATTGGAAATTGGTGTAAATGGGGATATCATATCCCGAACACTGCCAGTTTGATGGGACTGCCATCAGACTCCACGAATCATCACAGTAATCCTCTTTAAAGAAGTTCAATGGAACACTGTCTGGATTACTAGCGAGATGAAACTTCCATCGTCCATTCAGAAAGATGACGTTTTCAAGATGCCCCATATCGTGCCATTTACCTGCCCTTGCCCAGAAGTGGCGCGCCTGTTCTGAAGTTTTGAAAGATCGCAGCGTACCATGCGCTCGTCTCGTGAAGTGTTAAACTATGAAAGACTGACAAATTAGCGGACGAACCTTTTATTTCTTCCCGTTACTTTTGGATTTTCCCAGTCTAGTCGTACTTGCGCACGGCAGTTGCACTAAAACAAGTCAGGACAGCCACTCAAAGACAGATAACAACAGCACTTACAGTTTGGAGGCTAAAGAAGAGCAGTCGTAGTTTAAGTATCACGTCATATATCCAATTGGTACAACGAATGATCATATATGCTCCATGGAGTCTCCATGACCAGCTGTTGAACAATACGACGAAGACACCGTTCCCGCGTACGTTCAGCAGCCAGTGGAAGAGACGTGAGAACATCCCTGCGTGGTTATGGGCTTTGAAGTTCGACGTCTAATTCCCTCTTCAAACCTTAAAAATCGTACTTGTGAGGTTATCCAATCGACTGCAACTAATAGAGCAGGTTTCGAACAAGTCGCGCGCTCAAGCCTAGCAAGACAAGACCACGCAACCGACTCACACTGCATTTAGTACGTAACGGTGTTCCACCGTCGAGAGTCCTTCCTCTTACTATCAGCAAGGTTTTTAAGAATCTTGTTCATATGGTCTTCAACATTCTTTAATATAGTACCGTTAGCACAAATTCTTGCAAATATTGATACTGCTAAGTACGCTATCAGATACTGTTTGCATATGGTTTTTGTTAATAACAAATGAGACTCGGAAAGTTGATTCTTCCTGAGGAAGGCTTCCTCTTGTCTTTAGACGCGTTCCACAGTCCAGTTTCCGAATATCGGACTTCTGGAGTTTGACACGTTGTGTGTGTGCACTCATCCAAACCCGGCGACGTTGTCGGTCACCAAACCTGGCTTGGAGACGCCGGGTAACCCCAATCGATCAATAGAGCTCTCTATTCCACATATATGCAAGCAGCGTCGTGTTTTACCTCCGCGGTAAGTGCTGTTTTCGTGCACCGCTTGAAAACTTCAACTAATAAACGTTAAGGAACTTCGCTTCTTAGCAGAGGATGTACCCACGAGCGTCATCCCAAACTTCAATGGAAGAAAGGTAAGACATCTCTCAAACGTGTGTAAGTTCCTTAACAAGAGCGCAAGGGGGGAGACGTCACACTACTACAAGGAAAGGTAACACCGCCGCTAAGCCTACAAGATTCAATTTCTTCCGTTTTTTGTAGATAAACGCGTTCAATGCGACAGAAGCACTTATGGTCCCTTTTTGGATGGGGCTTCACCTGAAAAGGCAGGGAAAGTGTACTTTCTCCGTTTCAACTCTTGATAGGAAGGGACATTCGTTGGAATGGTTAAAAGAAAGTCGGTTGAGTAGTGCAGTCCAGCAGGAAAAGCACCTCGACCCACCACAGGTGCGTTGTTACAGTGATTTGTCGTTCTAGAGTTTACACAGTTTATTTAAAATAGAGACTGGAGTTCCATGCAATAGAGACGGCAGAACTCATGTGCAGATACGCACGAGAAGACATGTTGAACTGGCATTCAACTAATGACTTGTTGGTGAGCCATTTGTCTCACTTCGTATTCCTCGTATTTGACGCTGGTCTAGTCTGAACTTAACTCATACAGGAAGCAAAAACTTCGACAATATGTGTTTCGTCGTAATCCAGCGAATCTGACCAGGGTATCAATCAATAAGAACGAAAACTGCTGCCAAAGCTAACCTATCGTGTAGGCGTATTACTTTAGTGACTATGGTGCCAATGAGCTAAACTCTATCAGAGATTTCATTGCACAAAGCTCCCGTATCTACCGAAGTATTTTGGCTGAAAAGGAATAGTAAAATGATGAGCTACGTGCGCATGATATTCATCTGATGACAACACAAAAAATGGTGGAATCATTGCACCCTATATCTATTGGTCTAGTATATTCTCCAGTTTCGTTCTAAAGCGTTCAGGGCCGAATAAAGCGTTGACGCGACTTTCACCTGCTGAACCAATTTTAGTAGCTGTGCTCTCACGGAGTATGCACTCAAGCATTGCGGTCATGAAGCCCTTCGGAGTAGAAGAATGTCAGTTCAAGTTCACATTGAAACGTAAAATATTTACCTCAACAGTACCATCAACTAAGAACCCTGTCTTCTCATGCACTATAGTTTCACATGGGCCGCCACTGTCACACGCTATCACTGGGCGACCGAATTTTAGGGCCTCCAATGGTGTTATACCAAAATGTTCATTCACAGGGGTGTACAATAATGCAGTACACCGCTCCAGCAAAAAATTCTTCATGCTCTCACTTACTGAAGGTAAAAATAGAATATCCCTATCAACACCCAAGCTCTTCGCCAGCCTGAGAGTGTGGAGTGACGAAAATGATAAATTCTACAAAGATCTTCTACCTTCTTAACTCTTGAAGATGTTGTACATTTTCAGCAACACAGTCATCGTATCCGCCTGCGATGATCAGGAGGGGTTGCTGACCACGTACAAGCCGCAACTGCTCCCTAAAGCTTGAGAAGGACTTGATCGCTACATGAAGACGTTTTTTCCTCTCAAAACGATTCACAGATAGAAAGAAGTTGCAGGTGGTCCTTTGTTGTGGTGAGGCAATAATCCTACTCAACGATAAAATAATACCTAATTTGTGACAGAAGCATGTGGGGTTGAAGATGCAATGCTTGCTTCTGATAATTAGCAGCGGTCGAGGGAGCTTCACTTCCTTTGAGTGATGGATGTAGCACAGCCGGCGTTGCCTTTAACCATTTCGGGAAAACAGTAGCACATGCAACTGAAGTGAATGTGCTATTAACTATTGTATCATGGGCCTTGAAATGTGTGAGCTCGAGTAACGAAAGTTTTGATAGAATTCTTACACACGCAATGGCCAGACCTTCCAGAGAGTCAAATGGCAAGCGGTATAGCTTCCGCACAACGTTTGTGCGCGTTGCGAGTAGCTTGTCCGGAAAATGACAGTAAACTATTACTCTCGCGGGCGATAGCAGTCTGACGAGCAATACTGGAAGGAAAACCTAAGAAAATCGATAATTCTTGCCGAAGAAAAACACATGAAACGCACTTGATCAATCATAACCGTTTCCAAACGCTCGACTTCCCAAAGCATACAGAGCTAATGCGGAGACTTTCATACTTGAGTGTTGGCAGTTGTGATAAGATACCGTTGCCCAAGCACAGCGAATATTGACACAAACGACGTGTAGGTATCCGAATATAGCAGTTGGAAGCCACGTGCTTCGTACGTGTATCCACCGAGCTCGATCCCCTACGTGCAAGTTCACCAACCGTGTGTGAACGCTTCGTGTAACTACACACCTTCTTCCAGTGTTTCAGGAAAGCAGTGCCGCTTGTTATGATGGGTCGTATACAGCTGTATCTACGGCCAAGTGAATGTAGCAAGTGATACGTACAATATGTGTTACCTCTTTGCCGGCCTTGAGTAGAGAATGAGCAACATCGACGATTAGTCTTTCTGCTCCACCTATGACGACGTCAACAACTGCACTCCCGGGTACGAGTTGTATTGCGTACCTATCCCTAAGTCAGGATGGATGATGGCTATCATATTATGGAACGAGTACTCGGTAGACGTGTGCCTCGATACAGCGTCTCCCGATGGTAGTGCTTCAGTGTCCAGTCTCCGTCTGCTGCGGTTGATATTCTGCTGTTCAAGCGGAGTTCCAACGCCGTTAATATCGTGCTACTAAGTACGATATTATCATATTAGGGTTTAGGATAGTACTATTTTACGCGTGCTTAAGAGAACGTGGTCGATCAAAGCCTGATGTGAATCATACTGTATGATGTCTAACTTCATGGACGATAATGGTTTAAACCCTTAGACACGTCGTGTAGTGAACCGTGTGCAACCAACAATGAATTTTCCGTAGTCTTCCGTAACTTTCCGCCTAACTCACCCCCCTAAAAAATACTCGTCGATTTTCGAGTCGTAAGTAAGCGTAATTGTTCAAGTTAGGGTGGATTTCACGTAATTTCCGTACCTCTTAGGTTAAATTGTCATTGTTAGTCGTCACTTTTCCCATAATTTGTAGGTCAAACAGTAAACATGCAAGTTAGCGGTGCCATTGTTAGTCGGCTTAAGTACAAGGGGCGTCGACGGCGTGTCGAGACTTGACGGCGCCATTGAACGGTGCCATTTTGGGAAGAGAAACGGCGTTCGTAAAACGACTACAAGATTGTTGGTCGAGTGCAAAAGCTTACGGACTATCTCAACCGAAAGGCGAACAACGATGTTGTCGCAGTCGGCGGTCCTCGTCGATAAGCCCACGTTTCTTCGTAGGCTTGAAGCCCGTACCCGGCGTAGCAGTCGAGTACGACGATGGCACGCAGCTACGCGCGATGTCGAACAAAATTACCCGCCCAGTTTAGAACGGCTGATATGTTCATTTAGAGCAGTGGGTGCGCTTTACGACTCTGTTCTTCTTGAGCCTGAGCTGTTGAGTAAACAGGTTCCTGATCCATTGTTACGTTATAAACAACTTCTTTTCCTAGCGAAGAAACTCCCTCCATTTCCAGCGGTAAGTCAGATTTGCAACTAAGTATCGTTGTCAGCATCAAAATTTCGATAGGATCAACGTCTAGATGAAAACAAGGTTCGTTCTCTTGTCACACCCTGATGGCGCTAGAGTTAACTATTGCATCAGGTTCCAGGTTGTACTTCACAGGTGTGAATCTATATTGAGGTGAGCTTCCGTGACTAAAAGATCATCTAGGTGTGGATATCTGTTTCTGTTCGAGACGGAATCGTCTATGTCAGTGCAGACTCAGACTCCCAACTCACGAAAGGTTTGGCAGCTTTGCTTGTGCTAGGTCTGAGTGAGGGCAGTGTACAACAGATTCTCGACTTAAGAGCCGACTTTGTGACTGAATTCGGATTCAATCAAAGTCTAACACCTTCGAGAACAAATGGCTTCCTGAACATGGTGCAGCTTGTAAAAGAGAAAGTGCGGACGAACTGCGAACTGTGATGTGTGTGCTGGCTTCGACTTGGCTTGGGTAATAGCATGTTGACTTGTCCTTGGCGACAGCTTAAGGCGGGGGTTCCAATTGTCGTTTTAGTTCTTTCAATGTTATCTTCTGTACTAGTACTATTTACTCGCGATCTACTTGCAACGCATAGCACCCCGGTTTAAGTTTACCTAAACAGAAAGTTAAGTTATCACTCTTCAGAGACAAAACTGCAAAACCGTACTCTTTCGTAACCACTTAGCGGCCCAACTGTAGTTTTGATCGTGTATCGATATCAAACTAGTAGACTTAAGTTGACAGTATACAGAAATGAAGCAATAAAACACACCCTGAGTATTGCTGGGAAGTATGCTCAGAAACAGCTGCACGGTCGTTCAGCATGGGCACGCTCACACAGTTATCGCAACCTGACTCAAAGAACTGCCGCAGAATTGTTAGTCAAATGACACAACTATGCTACCACTTGCGCTTTACCTGATCAAAAGTTTTCACTAGCCCGCAACGTATACACGCCCGCGTATTCCTCGACGACGTGTCCATAGGTGCCGCTGCAAAATTTTCAGCGTTTGTGCTCGGCGCGCCTTCCGCAAGCATGTCTTAAATCCTCTAAGTGCTAGATTCCTTTTGCGAATCGTGGTTTTCTTTTAACGTTCCACAGCCTAGTCTGGCGACTTTGCCAACTTTCTGTCTCGGGCTAGCCGCAGCGGCGATAGTTTTTCGTGGCGACGACTGACGAAGCAGAGCGCCGCGCACTACGAAATTCGTATCACGAATCCATTTCTGGCGTTTCTGGCTTGGATGGTATGTCTTAAAGATATGTACTGTGATGTGTACGTGTAGTAGATACTAGAACTAGTAATCAATCAAGTGCCTATGATTTTGGCATGTAATCTATTCAGGCCGACTAACAGTAAACATACAAGTTAGCGGTGCCATTGTTAGTTGGCTTTACTAAACCCTAAAGTCATGGATGTACTGTTAGTGGGCCTTAACACTACTTGTACTACCTAGTGGTGTACTATAGTAGTACTTGTACTAGTAGAGTACTCGATGGCAATTACGGAACTCTCCACTGTCGCGAGAATAAATCCCCTTCCAGCCTTCGGGACGTGCGATGGTCGCTCGTCTCCTTAAGACTTCCTGGAGGCAGGCCGTCCGGTCGCGAGAGACTATTGTGTGCTCGTACCGGTGGCGAAGCAACACATTTTTCATCGCTCCTCCATACGCGTGTCATTGAATTAGACTCGCTACTCTACAGCCTGGGCCAGTGATGTTTGCTCGAGGCACTTCGGCTTCGTCCGTGTGCAGAGGGGTTCTCAGGAGTGAAGCAATATCTTCACGCCTACTTTGGTCTCCGCGGCGCTCAGTTAAGAATCTAATCTCACGGCATCTCGTTCGTAGTAAACCATACGCAAATTTACGATGTAAATGTCATCCGTCTTCATCTGATACTAAGACCATGGGTTTGTTGGAGATCCTCAAAACACGGGGCTTGTTTGAGAACTGCACAGATGAAGAAGCTCTGGAGCAATCACTCAGCACTCCAATCAAGGTTTACTGTGGCTTTGATCCTACAGCTGACTCATTACACCTAGGTAATCTTCTAGGTATCGTCGTACTTTCGTGGTTCCAGCGTTTCGGCCACCAACCAGTGGTCCTTTTAGGGGGCGCAACTGGTCGTGTCGGCGACCCTTCGGGCAAGTCTCAGGAACGTCCACTGCTTGCCGAAGACGTTCTTCAGGGAAACTCTGACTCAATTCGTTTACTTATTCAAAATATAATCGGTAGTGGATCGGATTCAACACCTGTGCTGGTTGTCAACAACTATGACTGGTTCAAAAACATGAGTTTTTTAGACTTCTTGAGAGACGTTGGTAAGTATGCAAGAGTTGGTAGCATGCTTTCCAAAGATAGCGTACGTTCAAGGCTTGATAGTGAATCTGGCCTGAGCTTCACAGAGTTCTCTTATCAACTGCTACAAGGCTACGACTTCATGCACCTTTTCAGCCATGAGGGTGTTTCAGTCCAAGTTGGAGGAAGTGATCAGTGGGGTAATATCACAGCTGGGACTGAACTCATAAGGCGAGTCGCAAAGAAAGAGGGCGCACAAGGATTGACGTTTCCACTCTTACTGAAGTCAGATGGTAGCAAATTTGGGAAATCTGCAAGTGGGGCTGTGTGGTTATCGAGAGAAAAGCTTTCGCCCTACAAATTTTATCAATATCTTCTTGGTACAACCGACAGTGACGTTATTCGACTTCTGAAGATGTTGACATTTTTACCACTCGAGGTCATTCACCAAATTGAACAAGACATGTCCACACCTAATTATATACCGAATACTGCGCAGCGTGTATTGGCTGAAGAAGTTACTTCGTTCGTACACGGTGAAAGAGGTCTTGAAGAAGCTGTGAAGGCAACTGAGAGTCTCCGGCCTGGAAACGACACCGTGTTAGATGCTGAAGTGCTGAAAATGGCTTCAGAATCGATACCACAGGTCAATATTGATCGCAAAGCGGTCATCGGTAGCATGATTGTCGACGTCATGCCGATGTCGGGTTTACTGCCCACTAAAGGCGCGACAAGGCGCATGATAGCAAATGGTGGAGTCAGAGTTAATAATGTGAAAGTCGAAAGCGATAGCCAGACTGTGGAAGAAAGCGACGTTATCGGAGGAGATATGATTCTATTAGCTGCGGGGAAGAAAAACAAGCTTCTCGTGTATTTGGTATGATTCAAGTGCTAGTATACATGATCAGTCTGGATGGATGAGTGCAGGCCAAGCTATCACTCCTGTTCGAACGCTTGGAAACTAGCCTCAAGTTGCTTGAGTCGCCGTCCTCGTTATCACCTTCCGTTTTCTATGGTTGACCACGATTTACCAGTTCATCGCCACCAGGGATTTGTGTCACCCATGTGACGATCGCGTTCAAACTTTGCAAAACAGGAGGCGACTGATGAAAGCAGAGAGACCCGGGTTGCTTCGGAGGGGCTCCATTTATGTGCTGCTAGAATGTGATAATAAAACATAGTCAGGCATCATCAAGCGCGACGTTTAAGTGATCTTCGTCGTTTTACACGGCAACGGCTCGATGACTCATGGTTTATGAATGGTTCACAGTGACTCACAAGTGAGAGACTCTCACCGGGTGTCACGACTACTGACAAACACGCCGCCCGTCAAGCTTTTGTAACAAAAGGAGTTTGATACCATAACTGAACTGGATACGGTAGCTTACGTTCGATAAGACTAGCAGGGAAATCAAGTTTTTCGTCCAGCGACGGTCGCGATTCTTTTCTGAAGTCGCCAGCACAGTGCGAAAGTTTCGCAGCAAGAAACTTACGAAGTTGTGAGGCTGAGCGCTCAAAGTGTGCCCCACACTTCACTTAACAGCCTGCGTGATAGCTCGGTTCGGGCAACTTTCTCAACTCCTTCGCGGTTATTCGCGGACAATTCTGCACAAAGATTGACGCCCAAGCGACTGATTGGATAGGGTAAATCGTATATAGGAGAACGATCGACACTGCTTCGTGGAACACCCTCCTACTTCAAGTGTTTGAACATCGTACCTAACGATAAAGTTGGTTAACTAGGCTTACTTCCGTATCACAGCGGCAGCAATCGTCAATTCTGGTAGATCACTAAGTCCAACTCACTGGATGACCAGAGCAGATGCTCTTTGAATATTTGCCAGCAGCAGCAGCACAGCTGTACACTGAATGAAGTGTATCGCAACTACGAGCACCTCGTCTTCGTGATGTCGCTCCGCAGCGATTGCACTGTGGACGGATACTTTGCAGTAGTCCGGCGTGGTGATCCGACGCCTACTATCCGTATTTTCGATGGTGGTAACAGACTGATCTCTGTACTTAGATGCTTGAACGCTGCCGCAGTTGTTCACATGAGTTGGCAAGGTAGAGGGCGTTTCCTGGCTTGTGTATTTGAGGACGGAATCGTTCTCAAGTTCTGCAAGGTGACGTTGCGTTACGAGTTGATCTATAAATTAAAGACGTCCACAAAGATCTCTCCTCTTAAAGATGCAAATCACAAGCCTTCAGATGGTTGTATTGATAAACCTGTTTCGAACCTGTGGAGTGACGAATCCCTCAAAAAACATTATAATAGATGGATTTGCGCGTCGTCGCATGCATTTCATCGCGAAGCAGGACCACCACCATCCGATAAATTGATCATTGACCTCGTTGAAAAACATCACGCAGCGGGCGTCGTGCGCAAATGCATGAAATCATGGCATCTCTTCACTAGTAGTGCTAGATCTGGGCATGGGGATTACACAAACACGAATGCATCTTCCTGGCTTTCAACCCGCACTCTTCTCCTGGGTCAACTCGTATCCGGAAAAAATCCCAGTCTGACGAAATCAGCTTTTGTTACAGTCAGTGATAGCTCTATAGAACTCATGACATACGAAGAACTGGCAAAACATTATGTTTTCAACGACGCAGTCTCAATCCGTCTGTTTTTATCATCAGTGTCTGGTAACATGGAAGATCTAGCCTTCGTTCGGGAAATAGCTGACGCATACGCCATCATGGAGGAATGCTGTGATTGAAAGAAGCTCGTGCTTTAGTTACAAATTTGACGATACACTGAAATTTGTGGACGCGAGTGCACTGGCATTGTTTCAGATTTGTAAGTGGTTGCGCTCAAGTTGTGTCCAATACGTCTTGAATATCCTTGAGCAAATCGTCAACTACAGTTGTGTTTGACATGCGATTTCCCATGCCATATATCGGAGCTTTTGCACCAGATGTGACAATATCACCTTTTTGTACACGGTCGACAGCTTTTCTAAGGTCTGTGACAAACAAGTCTATTGTACCAACATTGGCTGATGTGATACACAAGTGAAGCGCTGGTGGGCTATGCAACACGGAGAGATGCCACCCCATTTCAGCCAACACGTCATTCAAGACGTAAATGTCGAAACTTTTACTTAAACTGCGCCAGGCCACGACCATAGTCAAATCTTTGCCCACTACTTCAAGGGGAAAAATGTCTCTGAGTGCGCATCGTAGCTTTTGCGCGGCCAATAGAATTTGGCGTGCGGCTTGCTCATAACCATCGCTACCGAAATGCATCATCGCTGCCCAGGTCTGTGCAATAATACCACCGGATCGCGATCCCGCTTGTGTTGGCGATATGTACATACCACCAGTCCAACTCGACACAGCTGTGTACTGAAACTTACGGATCTCACGGCTACGATACAGAACGACAGATGAACCTTTCTGCGCGCACCCATACTTGTGTGTATCGATACTCATAGAAGTTACTTCCGGTATTTGAAAATCAAACTCTGGATACGCAGCGCTTCCCAAGACTTCGCTGTCAGCGAAGGGCAGAACAAATCCTCCTAAACACGCATCAACGTGCAGACAGCAGCCCCACTCCTTGACGTATCTGGCAATGTCTCGAATCGGATCAATGACGCCATGTGGATAGCCAGGTGCGGAAGCATAAACGAGAATCACTCTTTGGTTCATTTTTGCACGTAGTTCAGCCAAGTCCATACGTCCTTGGCCATCATTACCGATCAGTACAAGCTTGATACAAAAGTATTCCGCCGCTTTGTATACTGCCGCATGTGCTGAAGTAGAAACAATCCTATGAAACATCAGTAAGATGAGATGAGCACTTTGACATAAATATTACTCACATCTCTGGTTGTCTGATTTGCCTTTTCGAGCAAATGTAATCACGAGACGTCCGAATGGCACTAAGGATGCTCTCAGTGCCTCCAGATGTGACATTTCCACATATGTCATCGCCGGTCTGTGCCCCTAGAAGTACTGAAACCATTGAGACAATGTCACTTTCCATCTGGCAAATAGAAGGAAACGCGTCCCCATGAAGAGGATTCGTATGAGCGAACATGGAGTAAACTTGACTACACATCTTAAACGCTTCCGACTGCGGTGGTACATATATCGCGCCTGACATTTGACTTGTGTGTGCTGAATCTGCTGCCTGCATCGCCCGGCAACGATTGATTACTTCGCCCGGCTGATATCCTTTAACTGGCAAACACACTCGTTGTCTATTGTGACTCTTTCGACCAGTTCCTTTTTTCTTTTCAAGCTCGACTTCGAACTCGCTCACGATCTTTTGCTGCAAAGATTTGATGTACAAGCCTACAAAAGGTAGCTTTTGGACGACCCGAGACAGAGCATATCGGATACTCCTTGCAAACATATGGCGGTGGACAAGGAACACGATGAGAGGACCGACAAAGCATGTCAAGACACAAAGCGACCAAGTTGACGGCGCGTTGCCACTGAACAAGTCGAGTGACCATACAACAGTCATATCTTTCAAGTGCACTCCACGGGAGATACGTAAGTGGTCTCGAGCTGCTTTGCACGACTTGCTGTCTTGATGATGACGCGCTCAAAGCTTGCAGTTGGCGCGTCAGCTTCAGCGTTTGGTTGGACGGAGTGCGCAGTTCCCCAAGAGTTGCTGGACACGTACAAGTGCGGGTCAAACTGTTCGGCTCAAACCGTCTGAGCGCAAGCCTCCTAAGTACGATCTGAAACTACTAACTTAGTACTAAGTTAGTATAATTAGATGTACTACTACGAGTAGTACTAGAGTACTAGTGTACTTAGTACTATGTAGGATAATACTAAGTACATGTACTATGCTCCGGTTCAAAAGTAACTTGACAAACGCTATTCTTTTTCTCGCGAAATACGCCGGAATCGAACGCCGAAATTTTTGCTCATGGATGGAAATGATAGCAAATGGCTAAAAACATTCAAAAAGTCTCACATGCGCGTTTTTTTTCGATTTATACACTACTGTGATGTTCCACAGGAGTATAAAATCATCTAATTTTCAATAAAAAACACGAAGAGACTCATACTTTAGCATAGAGCATTCAGCATCGTAATCCTGACAACAAGGATTTCATGTTATCAGTGACAACTTAACATCTCGTATAATCGCGTTAAAAATTGCAAAAGTAAGAACCCGAGACACGCTTTATAACTGAACTTGACGCCGACTACTGCTAAAGAGCTGGCTTGCTGCGTACGTGTCCGAAAAAGTACTGAAGTCCATAGATCATATTTCGAGTCAAGATACAGATTTATTTAGATACCGGTACATCTATCGCAATATTGTGATGATGTGGACATGAAAATTTTCACTCGACCTGCCGACGAACCGTACCTGTGACTACCAGAGGCACGGATTGGTAGGTACCCGCGGCCGAGTGTACAGTGTTTCAAGGACAGGTTGCAAATAGAAATAAATCTAGTTGAAAAGTGCAGTCTGCTTGTGTTGCGTTGGTTTGTCCTCGTCTGGTGGTCTCCAAAAGAGAATCTTTTTCTGAGCCACTCGAATCTTTTCTGAACCGCGATGAAAGTTTGTCTGCAGGTTCCAGAAGCCAACTTTCCCTTCCTGAACGCTCCAGAATCGTTTCATAGGGTTGAGGATATGGTATCGGAGAGTTCAACCTCGACTTCTCACGAACTTCTGGGGAAACCAGTAGTTTTGGACATCCGAGAAGCCTGCACTATCGGTTCTCTGCACGGTAGTTGGGTTCGGCTCTCTGTGTGTGGCAATTGTCGACTGAGCCGTGTGGCAGTTCACGTGCGTAGTACGAGTCGGCGAGATTCTACAAAAACATGTCGCAGCATCTTTCATCGGATGACGTCACACGAGCATACCACCTTAGTTGCTGGTATATGTAGGATTCAGTCTGTCAATAGTCTATCGCTGCCAATAGCTACCTCAGTGCAGCTCACTGTCAGTCCCCTGCAAACGGGCGCTGTGAGAAGCCACATACTCAAGAATCTATTCGCTTCTTTACGGAGGAAACGGATCCTCTACGTAGGGATGTGTATGAGAATATCGATAAATGATGCTTTCAAACAGGAGATATATCAGTTCGTAGTTACATCTGCACAACTATGCTGTAACAAAAAATTGCACATCGGGTCAAGTTTTGTAACATGTTCTGGCCAAACAACTTTCACTGTTAACGTACGACACATTGCGTCGAAGATATACTTAGACAGCTGTAGGCATGGCATCTGCAAGACTCGAGACTTTGAAAGTATTCTTTGTCGTTGTCCATCACACGAGCGTCTGCTTGTTCTGCGTTGTCATCATGTCAAGCAGCTTCCGAAGTATTTTCAGTGTATGAGGATTTGTTCCCTACGTGAGAAAATACTCAGGTCAAGGACAACATTCAATCATGCTGCATATGGATTCTTAGGCGGTTGCACTACTATACTGGCATATTCTGATATTCCAAATTCGTTCTCTAAAACAGACAAAGATGAGGTCATAATGCATAGTGATGTTGACGAATTACTCCTTACGTGGTCTGATGCAATGCTAAGGACATCTGCAATAACATTCTTAGAACGCACGATGCTCCATACACTTGACCAGAAGATGTACTTTGTCGATACTTCAACGGTGGTAGATATCTGGCAACCAAAACATCTGAGTTTGCTTGACAATTTCCTATCGTCAGGGAAAAAGCTCTTTGGCGCCTTATTCAATGATGAGTACTCTCGGACTCTAAGAAGCTCTGTGATCATGAACAAAATAGTCTACGATCGTCTGTGCGACTCGATTAAATGTGACATACATAATGCGCGCCAAAGCCATGGGTTTGAACGTGCATCTCAGGTGACATGGATGGACGTGGCAGGTCATGACGACGCAAAAGAGGTGTTGCTTGAGGCTCTTAGCAAGACAAGTCGATGTCGCCCCCCCTTACAGGCCAAATATATAGAAAGGCGGAATATCTTAATGTTTGGGCCACCTGGTACGGGGAAAACACTCATGGCAAAGGCAATGTGTAACGAAAGTAATCTCACATTTGTGAGCATCAAGGGACCTGAAATACTGAGCATGTACGTTGGTGAGAGTGAACGAGCTATTCGGGCAGCGTTTACGAAAGCCATTGAGAACCGCCCTGCGTTATTGTTCTTAGATGAAGTCGATTCTTTGGCACCCATCAGATCCAAACAGGCTGCCACGACAGAGAGGATAACTATCCAAATGCAGTCAGCATTTGACGATGTCCGTCAGTTTCAAGACGTGTTCATTCTTGGCGCGTCAAACCGGCCAGATCTTATCGATAAGTCATTGCTTAGAAAGGGCCGCTTCGATTATCTACTGTACATTGGCGTTGATACAAGCATTGAACGTCGTATCAAAATGTTGAATAGCCTCACACGAAACATGACGCTACAAGAAGAAGTGAACCTCTTTCACCTGGCCTCTGCCTGCGATCCAACTTTTTCAGGCGCAGATTTCTACGACGCTTGTGTTCGAGCTTGGATTAGAGCGGCGAAGCGCCTGTTGCAAGCAAGAAAGGCTGTTACTGACGATAAAAGTCGTGATCATTCAATATCGTTGACAAGCGATGATTTCCTCGTCAGCTTCAAGCGTGTGAAGCCCTCATTGTGCCATAAGGACATTTTACACTATGAAACACTGGCACATGAGTACAGAACACGTGGGTTTGACTTGAATACGGAGAGACATCAGTGCGTGACATGAAAATGATTCAACACGGTTCAGACGTTCAGAAGTATTTCTGAGGATGTACTCTCAGTCAATCTGCATGCTTGTTTATCTCAGTCGCCATTTGTCGCAACAGCTCTTCTTGTTTCCTGTCGGCTCTCGACTGTAACTCTGCTTGAAGGCGAGACCTAGAATCAACTGCATCTCGAGACTTTTGCTCTGCTATATAAAGTGCCTGAGAAGTGTTCAGTTGATGAATGAAACGCATAATAATTGTATCCACCTCGCTGAGTTTTGCAAAGTTGTCATTTATCTTCGTCGACTGTAGGCCCCGGCCGTCTGCTGCTAATCGTTTATCTAGTGGGATGGTGTAACCTCTTGGATTCTATATGGCAATAAGTTGATATATCAGGATCTAGGATAGAAAACAACTCACCTTCCAGTTCGAAACTGACGAAGGGATTACCCACTCCAAACGCTCTGCTTCGCTCAGTTTTCTCGGTGGACTTTGAACAACAGTTTGTTGTGGGGAGCTTCTCTGAGGTGGTAACTACAGACGATGAAGAGTGAGAGTGAAGAAAGTAATATATTTGTCCAATGTACCTTTTTCTGACGAAATTTGGGAGGCTCTAGGGGATCGGCTGCCGCTTCTTGTACGCGGACAATACGTTCTTTGCCTTCTCCTTGCGTGCTCTCCCCTACGTTACTTGTCGCATATTTGTAGTACTTCGGAGTTTGTGAAGAATCGACTTTCCGAGATGAAATCATACTACCCTTCCGTTTATGAAGAATAGATTCAGTTTTCCTGAGCTCATGTTCGACTTCGATTTGTGTTCCCCGCTGTAACGCCTGCTGAAGGAAATATTTTAGTATACACGAGTTGCTGAAGTACGTTTCCTCACCGGCACAGAGCGCTCGATACCGGTAGTTGCACAGCTCGCATCGCGTATGCTCACGCAAGCCATGGCTTGCGCATTGCCAACAGTCACATTTGCTGACGATACTTGTACACTACGAGTAGTACGAGCTTCGGGGTAAACACCGCCGTCTTTGTTGGCTCCACCAAAAGTGCGCGCTGAGTCACCGTAATTGAGAGACAAAGAGTTCGCGTCAAGCCGACTTGTTGACATCTTTGCCTGAAATAGGATGTGGATTTCGGTTGGTCGACCGAGCCACCCTGTTGCTTCCGTCCAAGAAGCTCGTAGGTTGAGCTGCGTTCCACCCAACCTTTTTGTCCCTTCCGGGTCCCTCTCTGCTTTCCATAAGACAGGTGATAGTATTTACGAAACCATACTAAGATGGTGTGCCTCCTAATGTTAATTGATTACTTAGAAGTACTAAGTACTAGTACTATCTACAGTGCTCTTACTCGGCCTTGAGATATGATATGGTACCATTTGAACCGAACATTTTTTATTGATGCATAAGAGCACCTACAATACTAGATGCACCAAATCCTGTTCTAGGCAGATGCGGGATTCGTTCCTTGCACTGGTCTCCGCTCTCGTGAACACTTCGACGCGCGCGTCGTCACTTAGCGAGCAACGAGCACGCGCGACAAGTCACGAAGTTAGTTACACCACTTAAGTGTCAACACCATCTCGTTGTGACGAGGGCTCGCTGAGAAAGGCTTCTTCGCTGAGGTGGTGTCGTCGTGTGAGAACGCCAACCGCACTCCCCGTGGGATTGCGTTCGCCTGTTCGTTCGTCAGTAACGGCGGTAGCAACGTAAAAACGTAAAGCACAACGCTGAGAACGTAGCAAAGCACGATGAACGCGAGTAATCTAATCACAAGGGAGGTATGGGCTGATAATCTAGAGGAAGAAATAGGTATTATTCGTGAGGTTGTCACACGCTACCCTTACATAGCGATGGACACCGAATTCCCAGGCGTGGTGAGTCTCAAAGATTTACGTAGCTATTCAACTAATATGTGTTCGCTTCTAGGTGGCAAGGCCCGTTGGATCTTTCAAAGATCAATCAGAGTACCATTACCAAACGCTCCGGTGTAACGTAGACATGCTCAAGTTGATTCAACTGGGCCTTACGTTTACAGACGCAGTCGGTAACCTGGCACAATTAAATGGTCAGTTCTGTATATGGCAGTTCAACTTTAAAGAGTTCAGTCTCAAAGAAGATATATACGCACGAGATTCTATCGAACTTCTGAAGCAGAGCGGCATAGACTTCACTGCACTTGAGGTTCGTGGGATTGACGCACACCACTTTGGAGAGCTTCTCATGGTGAGTGGCGTCGTTTTAAATGAGGATGTAAAGTGGATTACGTTTCATAGTGGCTATGATTTCGGTTATCTACTCAAACTATTGACGTGTGAGGATCTTCCTTGTAGCGAACAGGAATTCTTTACTCTCTTGCACGAATATTTTCCAAATGTATATGATATGAAGTACATGATGGAGCAGTTGGCAAACATCCATGGTGGGCTAAACAAACTCGCGGATTTACTACAAGTGGAGAGAATCGGCCCTCAACATCAGGCTGGGAGCGATAGCTTACTTACTGCGTCGACTTTCTTCAGGCTATGTAACTCAAGATACGCTGAAAGTGGTATAGAACCGTTTCGAGGAGCACTTTATGGACTTGGAAAGGGGCATAACGTCGTATCTCAGCAGGAAGTTCTCAATGTGAGCTCAACTTAAATGTAAATATGTTATGATATTTTCAATCGGCTTAGATATGATGTTTAAAACTTAAAGTTCGTCGTGTTCGTCAACTCCTTCGCCGTCGTCTTGGTCACCACCTTCGTACGCCTTAGCGATGATTGGATTGCACAGCTCTTCAAGTTGTTTCAGTTGTTCTTCGTAGTCTTCTTTGTCAGCATCTTGATTTTCATCAAGCCAGTCGAAAGTCTCTTTGAGTGCGTCCTCAATGGACTGCTTGTCATCCTCGTCAAGTTTATCAGCAAGCTTGTCTGAGTCCGAGACCGTGTTCTTCATGTTGTATGCAAACGTTTCAAGACTATTACGCGAGTCGATACGCTCCTTCGTCTTACGATCTTCCTCGGCGAACTCTTCTGCTTCTTCAACCATGCGTTCTATTTCTTCTTGAGATAGTCTTCCCTTATCGTTTGTAATTGTTATCTTCTCAGACTTGCCAGTACCTTTGTCTTCGGCACCAACATTCAGAATGCCGTTCGCATCGATTTCAAATGTAACCTCGATTTGTGGGACGCCCCTTGGGGCTGGTGGAATGGAGGTGAGTTCGAATTTTCCAAGAAGATGATTGTCTTTTGTCATCGCTCTTTCTCCCTCAAAGACTTGGATCATTACTGTCTGTTGGTTGTCCTGGTATGTGGTAAAAGTTTGGGACTTCTTTGTAGGGATAACTGTGTTTCGTGGAATGAGTTTTGTCATAACTCCTCCTACAGTTTCAATGCCTTGCGTGAGAGGAGCAACATCGAGTAGAAGAATGTCTTTTGTTTCGTCTCCGCCTTCGCCGGATAAAATACCTCCTTGTACTGCAGCTCCATACGCTACGGCTTCATCTGGATTGACTCCTCGGTTCGGTTCCTTACCATCAAAATATTCTCGTAAAAGTTCTTGGACTTTAGGAATACGTGTCGAACCACCTACAAGGACGACTTCATCAATTTCACTCTTCTTTAGTCCCGCGTCGTCCATTGCTTTCTTGACAGGACCCATAGTTTTGCGGAAGAGGTCATTATTCAATTCCTCGAAGCGTGCGCGCGTGAGAGGTTCAGAGAAGTCCAGTCCTTCGAACAAGGCTTCAATTTCCACTCTAACTTGGTGTTGATTAGAAAGAGTTCGCTTTGCACGTTCAGCTTCTCGTCTCAACTTTTGTACTGCCTTCGCATCGCTCGAAATGTCCTTACCATACTTACGCTTGATCAACTTGATGAAATATTCCATGATGCGTTGATCGAAATCTTCGCCTCCAAGATGTGTATCCCCATTCGTAGATATGACTTCGAAGACACCATTGTCAATCGTGAGAATAGATACGTCAAATGTGCCACCTCCGAGGTCGAAAACGAGTATGTTCTTCTCACCCTTTTTGTCCAAGCCGTAGGCTATGGCAGCTGCTGTCGGTTCATTGATAATACGGGCAACGTTTAGTCCAGCGATAACACCGGCATCTTTAGTAGCCTGGCGTTGTGCATCATTGAAGTATGCTGGCACTGTCACGACTGCGTGCTTGATATCTTTGCCAAGGTATGCTTCGGCGGTATCCTTCATCTTTCCCAACACCATTGCAGAGATTTCTTCAGCCTGGAAAACTTTGGCACCGTCTTTCAGAGGAACCTCAATGCAAGGCTTGCCTTCCTTATCGACGACTTTGAATGGGAACATCTTCAGATCACGCTGTACTTCCTTGTCACTGAACTTGCGACCAATTAAGCGCTTTGCGTCGAAGATGGTCCTCGTTGGGTTTGCTGACGCTTGATTTTTGGCGGAGTCACCAATGAGGCGTTCAGAGTCCGTGAACGCAACATACGAGGGGGTAATGCGATTGCCCTGGTCATTCGCGATGATTTCAACCTTGCCGTTTAGATAAGCGCCGACGCACGAATAAGTTGTTCCAAGATCGATCCCGATCACGGTTCCAGATACCTCTGTCGCAGTTTCAGCTGAAGCAGGATGTATCAGAGCGATTATCGTTAACAGAGCAGCTAGAAAGTATGCTGATGTACTCATCTGTGGACGCTTCATAGTGCTCCTACTGTTCATCGTCAAATGACGCCTGCACCTCGCGCGGGCTAGCTATCTATCCTACCCACGTGACGCTTGGATGTGATCATTCAGCCAATCAAAATCTAGATACTTTTCAAAAGCTAAAAACGATTGGCTATTGATGACGTACCATTAATTCCATTTCAGGCAGATGTATTGATATGACTGTGTAAAATGGTGTAACTTAGTGCAATACGAAGACATAGAGAAATGGATAGTTTAATACTACTTGTACTACGTAGTACTAGTAAGTACAAGTACTAAGTACTAGTAGTAATTCATGATTTGCAACGATTTCTGGGTAGGCTCTCGGCTGCGCAAACTACGAGTTGAACAAGACTCGAAGTTGCTTGCTGGTGTTGCGAGGCCAACACGACGAGCGAGTATGAAAAAGCTCGTTTTTTCAAACTGCCGGACCAGAGTGTCGTCCACACTACTGCACGACAGGTCAGAGTTTCGCAGACGTCATAGTCGTGTTGCTAGCGCGGAACGCTTAATCGAGAATTGTCCGGGCGAATATACACCGCCACACGTGGACGTTCAGTTCGCCGAATAGTCGTGTACGGATCGTACCACTTGTGTTTCGAGCTCGCATCGAAGAAATATTCGATAACAATGAACACCGCAAAGCACTCTACGCTTCCATGGGCTGAGAAGTACAGACCTAACTTACCAGACGAAATGTTTGTTCGAAATGAAGTCACGAAGACGGTCCTTCGGCTCGTTGACGCGGGGCGTTTACCCCACTTATTGTTCTACGGTCCTCCAGGCACTGGGAAAACGACCACTATTAAGGCGATAGCGCACCAGTGCTACAAGGGGCAAAGTCAACATATGGTGCTCGAATTGAACGCATCAGACGAACGCGGTATAGATGTGGTTCGACACGAAATCCAGTCTTTCGCTTCATCTCAGCGGTTTCATTCTACAGGTTGTAAATTAGTGATTTTGGACGAGTGTGATAACATGACAAAAGATGCACAGTTTGCTCTGAGACGTATAATTGAGAAGAATACCAGACAAACACGTTTCTGTTTGGTCGCCAACTACGCATCAAAGATCATCGTTGCTCTTCAGTCTCGGTGTATGAAGTTCAGGTTCGCTCCGTTTGCAACCGCTCACGTCAAAGAGAGGGTCGCACACATGGCTAGCTCTGAAAAGCTATCAATCGATGACGCAGGGATTTCTGCTATTGTCGACATTTCGAATGGAGACATGCGGCGAGCTTGTAATCTTTTACAGAGCTGCGCATTATCTACCAATGACACAATTAAAGAACAGTCTGTGTACTCCATTGCCGGTAGACTTCAACCCACTGATGTGAACATGTTATTGCACTGCCTACTGACAAGTGATCTGACGAATAGTATCCGCTGTATGGGCGACATGTTAGAGCAGCATGGGGTTTCTTTCGGAACAATTCTATCTTCTTTACTCAAGAAACTCTTCGAATCACACATGGAGCCTACACAACGATCCAAGTTGGTTGCTGAGTTGGCTGACGCTGAACTAGCCGCTTCGCACGCGACGAGAGAAAAGTTACAGATTCGCGCACTCGCTAGTAGTTTCGTTTCAGCGAGGGGATAAATTTTGAGTAGCTCCAGAAAAATCCACACAGCTAGATCTAGTTGTAATGCTCGGAATTTGAGCTTAGGGAGTAATGACACGCTCTGCTCCTCGCCTTGCCATATCTACGCTCGTCAGTGTGTTTCTTGGTATGTGAGTATCTACGTACCTGCCAGATCGCGAACAATGTCAAAAGTTGATGTTGCTCGCCCCAACTCTGTGGCACGCGCGGACATCAATCTCAATAGTGCTTTCTGAGGTCCGAACCACTCAGAGACACTCACGGCAATCTCATCAGGATCTTCACTGTACGTGCCAACTTTGTTTTTGAGAACGAACGGGATATTCCCTTCCTCCTGGCAAGGTATACAGCCTGTGCAACAATATAAACAAAAGATAAAGTTGCTTTGAGTCGACGAGCGCACCATTTAACACGATTGGGAGACCACATGCTAGTGCTTCTGCAATTGTACCAGGTCCAGCTTTTGTTATGACGCAGTCGCAGCACGACATGTATTCAGCCATGTTAGTGACAAAACCCTAGCATCACGTTAGCAACTGCAGAAGATATATGATGAGACTGTACCTTGACGCACACCTTCAAATTCCATTGTTGTTGCAGCAGCTTGTCCGCCAAAGTCTTATTTCGACCGCAGATGATCACCAGCTGGTCAGTAGGAGAAAGTCTAAAGACGATCAGTCGTTCTCGCATTCGAGCTCGGAAGACAGCAAAATACCTCTCTGACAGCGCCTTCGCGATGACTTCGAGTTTACCCATACCCTCTCCTCCACCTATCAGCATGACTGTTGACGCTAAAGGATCAAGACCCAGCTTCTGTCTCAGTTGCTGCTTGTTGACGACATCCACCGTGCTGAATGCTGGGCGAATAGGGAGACCATGACAAATAATTTGGGATTCGGTAAGTCCGCATTCACGCGCTTGATCAGCCACAACTTCATTTGCCACAAAGCACGCATCCACTCCCTAGTTGAGAGCTGAGTCACCATACAAACTGAAACCATCGCATACATACTTGATGAAACCAAGTTTTATGACATCTCGTCAAATCCGTCACGACCGTGGCAAATTGTGCACTTTCTAATCGCGCCACATGCTTCACTTTTGCGAGCACTCGTAACTGTTGAGGATATTCAGGTCCATTTTCGTGATTTTCAAAGTACACTTACTGGAACATGCTGCATGAGTGGATGAACACTGACTATAAGATTTGGATCGTGCTCTGTGAATGCTTGCTGGAATCTACGAGCCACGATAGCCGCATAACCCTGATAAATTTGTCATACGCAAGGCTTGTTCATGCTGACGCATACTATACCTTGAACATAAATGCATGGACAAACCCAGGTTCAGAACAGCGAAAATTTAGACGCCACAACCAAGGGTGCTTGACGAGGAAAAAGTAACTCTTCGGCATCGAAGAAAATGGCCACGGAGAAGAGTTACTCCAAAGGTCGACTGTTATGAACTGAAACTCGTCTCCTGAGAGCACAGAGAGATCAAAATTTCGTGCAGGACTTGTTGTGAACGTACCATACAAAGTTTCGAAGCAGTCTTGTAGAGCCTGGGCACTTGCGCGATGACCTCCACCCGTGTCGCTGCTCAAACACAAGACTTTAAGATAACGTTTCGATGTTACTTTGTTATCCTCATCTGGTTTCTTGGAGGATGCACATAACTCCTGCGAGTCACCACCTGTTGTGTGGGTTTCACCAAACTGTTCTTGGTAAGATATAAACGACCTGGTAGTTCTTGCGATCTCACCGTTGAATTAATCGATTCAGCGAAGCATGAGGTGTTTTTGCATTGGATATCTCGCAGAGTACGATTAAACCTATTTTGCACGCGCTGCGCTCTCGTTGGATAAAACCAAGGCTGAACTAGACGAGCTACGATCAGCCCGCCCCGGTGGCTAAACTCACGCGCTGGTGATGGTCTAGGAAGTGCGCGTTCGCAGCTACATGCGCCACCAGTTGACATTATTTCGTTCTTAGTGCAGAGCATCGTCGGTGCAGAGCCAGGACACGACGCGTGTACGTGTTTTACGCACACCGCGAGGTGGCGCTTGTACGGCTCGTACAGTACTACTCGTTTCATAGTTTAGCGCCTACCGGTGAAACTTGTTCGAATAAAATACTACTAGTACTAGTACTATACTATGATACCTGTAGTAGTATCATAGTACTTCTCCCTCCAAAAAAGTTTCTGGACAGTTGGACATAGCGTAGCGAGAATTTGGCCAATTTAGACGCTGAGTATCTTATCTGGTTTGGTGGCATTTTTCGCATTGACTCACATTTCTATTTGTACTATTGATATCAATACTACCGGTTCTTAGTAGTACTTAGTAGACCATTATGTGTCATATGTGCAGATGTGGACCCCAGGCTGTGTTACACAGCCTGAGTAGCAAAAACTGAAAAGAAGAAACGTTGAGGGCTACATCCCACAGTCGGTAGCGCGATGGAGCCGCTGAGCGAAGCGATTTGCGCGAAAATCTTAGACGTTCCCACGAAGGTAGAAACACTATGCACACAATTTATTCAGCTGAAGCCAGACTTAGTGCACATTCACAATATGTTACAGACACGAGGTTGGGGTACTCACCAGCCGAGTAAGTGCTGAACAGGTGAGTATACTTCTGGGGAGTATCAGTTGGAGACGATAAACATATCCACAGGGCTATAAGAATCGAGTTGTGAATGCAAACGATCTCAAGGAGGCGATCGGGTTACATCTTAGCTTATTAAACGTCCTCACAAGTGAGTGATCTGTTGTCAGGGCACTGTCCTAGAAGAGTGCGTGGCAACTTGGTGACTCTGTGGACTCGCCTTTCACCTGTCTTCGGTCTCGATTACATTTGCTTCTCATGCGCACGATGACTCTTCGCGATATGTTTAGAATAGTAGAAGTGCCCAAAGAGGGCGAGCAGAGTACCCATGTACACTAGCAGAATGTTTGACAGAAATCTAGGATACTCAGAAAATTTGCTGCAGTATAAAGCTTGGCATAAGTTAAGCATGAACTGAAACATTTGCATTTGCGTCAAGTATCTGCCCCACCAAAGATATGTTTTCCTCCTCTCTGAATCTTTGCCGATAATGATAGCGAGGAGATAATACGAGTACATGCACACGTGGACCCAAGAGTTCAAGGCCGCACTAAAATATGCGTCGCCACCAGGTGCAACACGTGTGATCATCCACCAAATGAAAGATATTGTTGCGTGGTGATAAACATGCAAAAAACTGACCTGCTTAATATTTCCTTTCACGAGCATAATAAATGTGTCCACGAATTCATAAATCTTGCTGATGTAAAAGATATATATGTATCGCGCGAGTTGACTCTCTCCAGGGTTGTACTTGTTACCCCATACAGAGTAGTTGTGCCTTCGTGCTTCACTAATACAGCCGAAGCACATGTACGCGCTGAGTGTAATTAAGAAAACATTATGCAGCACCATGAATGTCTTTAAAAGTTGCGGGTCTCTATTTATTCGGGGTTGACGTACCAGCTGTGCTCGGCCAAGTGTCACCACTGTAGCATAGAAGATCAAGCTTGTGATCAAGGGAGTTGGAGACTGCACAGCAGGTAGCCCACGGGTGAGTTCACTGATTGGATGAACATGCCAGCCAAAACTATCGAGGATAGTGAATGTTGCGTCCGACACAATCCTATCCCACGAATTCCACGCGACCGACAAGATGCTCGACATGAAGCTTATCCCACCGTTCTGTTCAGGAAGAAATTTTAGCCTAAGCCTTCTGCTTTGAACGTAAGTTCGAGTCTTCGAAGGCTACAAGCTTCTTCCGCTGCTTACGTAGCCGTTATCGCTATGTGTCTATCTTCTGTATCTATCTGCCGCTCACAGGTAACGTCGGTAGGTGACACCGGCGGTCGTGGAGTCGCACTTTCGTTTTGTGGCCTTTTCTTTTCGTTCAGTCGTTTCAAACGACTCGTTTGCAGACTTTCGATATGACCCTTAAGTATGGTTTTCCTCGTGCATTTGTCGTCTCCCAGGCATATTCAGTGAAAAATATTCCATTCGGAAATTGGGCTTGCTTGTACATTGAGTTACTGTTATTGGATCTACTGTGTACTATTGCATCATACTTGTATGCATCTGTGTACATCGTACCCACTTGATAAGTCGACCCCACTCCCGCTGACCCCGTGGTTCTCTCGTTGGACTTCGACTGGACTCCGTGCGTTCGACGTCGCAGATCTTGTGTTCTGCGTCACTGTCCGTACCCTGGCATCGGCTAAGATGCCGAGATATTACTGTGGTAGGTGATAAACGAACTCTTCAACGGGAATTATTAACGAAATCCTTAGATTACTGTAACGCCTTCCTGACGCACGACTCGAACTCCGTGAGAAAACAGCACAACTTAGGTTTCAAGCACAAGGCGAACGTACGTTCTTTCTACAAGCAGTTTTTTGGGTTCCCTGGCCAACAGAGTGAAGGGCAGCAATCGCGTTGATATTTTCCGGATATACAGTGTATGAACAGTATGGCAGGCGCTCTCTTGACACAGTCGTCAAGCTAGCTACGTCGCACAAGTGACACGAAGCTACCTGAGGGGCATTTAGGTGACTAGTCGTGCGCTCATCTTTACACAACTGAAGGATGCGTGAAGGGTGGGAACTATTGCGTTAATACTGTGTTTCGCTCAAACGTCGGTTTATAATTACGGGGCCCACGGGCATTGATATTTTTGTGATAACCAGCGGGTATAGTCCGTGTGCTTAGGTGGATTCCTTAGATTCCCAAAGGCTGGCTTCACTCGAAGTTTCAAAGTGAAGATCGGGGTATTATCAACTATTCCGAAATTCGAAAGTTAGAAACCGACGCTTGTCATCTCGGTACTTACGACCAACGTGTCGCTCCGGACACAAAGTCGAAGAGCTTGAGAGCAGAGTTTCACGGCGAGGTGCTGTGTTGCATAATAGCGAGCCTCAAGTCCAAAGGTTAACTGCTGGGAGTACACAGTTGATCCAATCCTACGGAGAACGATGAGAAACACGGGACGCAGCTTCCGAAAACTCCACGAGCTTCCCTTGCGTCGAGGAGACTTCACGTGTCTTATTTACTTGTTCTTGAACAGTTGAACAAGAAGAACTGTCTACATCTGTAGAATGTGTGAAGACCAATAAAAAGCGTAACGTACAATTAGTACTAAGGCCGACTAAGAGTAACGTAGATAACTTTGACCATAACTACGACTTTAATGCCAAAGTTATCGTTATTGGACTAAGAGTAAAGCGTTCTCATAACTTTATCCCCCGAGTTATGCGTAAACTACTAAGAGTCAATTTTCATAACTTTTTCATAACTTCGCCGTGCTCGCAAATTGTGAACCGTCGTGTCAGTTTTTGCGTTATTCAATTGAACGGATAGTTGGGCAAATTACGCGAGTTATCGTCAAGGGACTAAGAGTTAATTTCGACAACTTTTTCATAACTTCGACCCCCTCTAATTAACTCAAGATTTGACGAGTAAAAGTTATTGACAAACCTTCATTTTGACAATAACTTTGGGCAAAGTTATCGTCAAATTTACGTGATTTCAATAACTTTATGCTAATTTTGGTACTCTTACCCCCATTTTTTCGATAACTTTCTCATAACTTTAGTTAACTACGTTACTCTTAGTCGGCCTAAAATCAGTACTAAAGTAGTACTGAAATGATAAAGGATACAGCGATATTCTCCGTTCCGGTTTTCGGGTTTTTTTTTGACACTTTTGACAATTTGTAAAAAGAATGAAGATCGTTCTAAATCGTCCAATATGGTTTGTCGCGAGCGACCGTCTCACTTGAGTCGTCTCACTGTGAGTGAGACTTGCACAGAGCGACCGCGATACGAGAGCCAACGGACTGGACAAAGTCGCTAGAACGTGCCGCTAGAAAAGAAAATGCTAAAATTAGCACAGAGCTCGTATTGCGTATCACGCCGTGGCAAGCTACGCCAGGTTCTCGCACACCTGGCGAGCACTGGCGACGCTCTCGGCGAACAAACCTCTTGCAGCACCGGATCAAGCTGGCAGCGGCTCTACAGCAGTACAATCCTTGCTTCTCGTCCGATAGGAGTGAAATGTGTGAACCGAACACGAATGATGAGTACAGATGCAAGCAAATCGTTCTTGAGCGAGTACGACGTACAAGTTCGCGAGAGAGCCAAACTTGGCATACCTCCTAAGCCTCTGGATGCCCAGCAAGTTCTGAGACTTACTGAGCAGTTGGAGCAGCCAGCCAAAGGCGAAGAGGAACGTTTGTTAGACATCTTTAAGAACAGAATCCCACCTGGAGTGGATGAAGCGGCGTATGTCAAGGCTTCGTGGCTCGCCGCGGTATGCAAGGGCGAAGTGAGAAGTTCGCTCGTGTCTCGCGAAGAAGCCATTCAAATCCTAGGTACGATGCAGGGTGGTTACAACATTCAACCACTGATCGACGCACTCGAAGATGAAATATTGGGCCACCTCGCCGCACAGGCCCTCTGCGATACACTTTTGGTGTTCGATGCCTTTCACGATGTCGAAGAAAAGTCAAGAATGGGAAATAAGCACGCCGCACGAGTATTGCAAAGTTGGGCAGACGCTGAATGGTTTACAAAAAGAAGTCCGTTACAGGAGAAGATTACTGTTGTCGTATTCAAGGTTCCTGGAGAAACGAATACTGATGATCTCTCTCCCGCACAAGACGCGTGGAGTCGTCCGGACATCCCACTTCACGCAAAGGCTATGCTGAAGAACCCACGAGAGGGAGTAGACTCAGCCATGTCGCAGATTGAAGAACTCAAGCAAACTGGTTACCAACTTGCCTACGTAGGAGACGTCGTCGGCACTGGGTCGTCGCGCAAATCGGCAACGAACTCTGTCTTATGGCACATGGGCTCTGACATTCCGCATGTTCCAAACAAACGAACTGGGGGAATTTGTATTGGTGGAAAGATTGCACCTATATTTTTCAACACGATGGAAGATAGTGGAGCGTTTCCTATCGAGATGGACGTGAGTAATATGAAAATGGGCGATGTCATCGATATTTTCCCGTATCAAGGCGTCGTTCGGAAGCACGACTCCCATGAAGAGATCGGTACTTTCGCTTTGAAGAGTGACGTACTTTTTGATGAAGTTCAAGCGGGTGGCAGAATTCCACTCATCATTGGCCGTGGATTGACAGACAAAGCAAGACAGTCTCTTGGACTGGGTTCATCGAAAACGTTTCGATCCCCAAGTTCATCGGAACAACTTCCAAAGGGATTTTCACTTGCCCAGAAGATGGTCGGCAAAGCTTGTGGAGTCGAAGGTATCGCGCCAGGAACATACTGCGAGCCGAGGGTCACCACGGTGGGCAGTCAAGACACAACGGGACCGATGACCCGTGACGAGCTCAAAGATCTAGCGTGCCTTGGCTTTAGTGCAGATCTCGTCATGCAATCATTCTGTCATACTGCCGCGTACCCTAAACCGGTTGATGTGACCACTCACCATACCTTACCAGACTTTATTCGTACGCGTGGAGGCGTCTCGCTCAAGCCAGGAGATGGTGTGATACATAGCTGGCTCAATCGTATGCTTCTTCCTGATACAGTTGGCACGGGCGGAGATTCTCATACTCGATTCCCTATTGGCATCTCGTTTCCAGCAGGTTCTGGACTCGTGGCCTTTGGCGCGGCAACAGGAGTTATTCCCCTCGACATGCCAGAATCTGTCCTTGTCCGGTTCAGTGGTACCATGCAACCTGGTATCACATTGCGAGATCTCGTGCACTCTATACCATACTTTGCCATCCAAGCAGGATTGCTGACGGTGTCAAAGGAGAACAAGAAGAACATTTTTAGTGGCAAAATCCTCGAAATCGAAGGTCTTGAACATTTGAAATGCGAACAAGCATTCGAGCTATCAGACGCAAGTGCAGAAAGAAGCGCAGCAGGCTGTACTATCAAACTGGATAAGGAACCCATTGAAGAATATCTCAAGAGTAACATCGTGCTCCTGAAGTGGATGATAGCTAATGGTTACGGCGACAAACGCGCACTGGAGCGGCGGATAGAAGCGATGGAGGCATGGCTTGCCTCACCAACGCTCTTGAGTGCTGACGCTAACGCACACTACGCAGCCACGATAGATATCAATTTGGATACAATCACTGAACCGATTCTATGCGCGCCGAATGACCCAGATGATGCTCGATTATTATCGAGCGTAGCTGGTGATAAGATTGACGAGGTTTTCATCGGCTCATGCATGACAAATATCGGACACTTCCGCGCCGCGGGCAAAATATTGGAAGCTTACGACGATGCTTTACCAACACGACTTTGGATTGCGCCGCCGACGAAGATGGACGAGGCTCAATTGAAAGCCGAAGGCTATTATGGAACCTTTGGTGCAGTCGGCGCGCGCACGGAAATGCCAGGCTGTTCGCTATGCATGGGAAACCAAGCCCGTGTTGCTGAGAGAAGCACAGTCGTTTCGACAAGCACACGTAACTTCCCAAATAGACTCGGTAAAGGCGCGAACGTGTATTTGGCATCGGCCGAGCTCGCTGCAGTTAGTGCGATACTTGGGCGCATTCCTTCTAACGATGAATATCTCGGGTACGTCTCTGAACTGACCCAAGATACATACCGCTACTTGAGTTTCGATAAAATGGCTGAATATATTCAGCAAGGGAACGAGTAGGGGTAGCGTCTCATGTAAGTGATGATCAGCACCTCAGCGATGGTTTCTGCAAAATAGATCAAAAGTCACACACATTGTCACAGTATGAGTCAAGTGGAATAATCCAAGAGTAAAACACATCTAGTCATACAGCAACTGAGTACGCAGTGAAGTGTCTACAGCACACGCCTTACCTGCACGATCATGGTGCACTGAGTTGACTCACTGGTTGCGTCAACTCTATCGCGAGACTTTTAAACGCGTCACTTGTGATAAGTGGTACGAATCCTTTTTTCTGGTCGCAATTTTTCTAGTTATGGGGTCGAATCGACCCCATAGACCATAGAGCGTATTTGAGGGGTTAAATCGACTCGAAATAAGCTGAAACTCGATGAAATGGAGGCACATTAAATTAAACACCAACTGATTGAGTTTCGCTTCGTGCTTCGTCGTGAGCGACGCGTGCTCGCTCTCCACATGGCGAAAAATGCGAAATGTGGTGCATTTCAGCGTATTTTCGAGGCGCCGCAAGGGTGGATGAAGACTAACGGGGACCAGACTTCACCGACAACTTGAAGTTATTTGTTTTTCCCGTTCCGCACTCTCATAGTCGTGCTTTTGAGCGATGTTGCGCGGCAGATGGAACGATGGTCCATGAAATGAGCTCAAAATGTGGCAAAACTCAAAAAACATGGTCATTTGGCTCGCGCAGAACGCCTTCTGCGCGACGACGCATATCCTCCATGAACAAAGGCATGACTAAAGGAAAGAACATATAATGTTACACAACCGTGATGAGCGTGGTGCCTCCGATCGAACGAAGCGCCGCGCCAGGCTTGCAAACGCGCGCCATGAAGTGCGCCGCACGCCGCAACAGAATAGCCCTTCTGAAAGCCTCGCGCAATCTAGATCGACTTTCTACCGTAGTTAAGTACACTAGCCTGAAGTCAAAGAGGTCTTGCATCATTCCGCAATCGACTTGGCCGATCTGGTGAGCCAGCGCCACCTAGGCGGGCGTACATCGTGCGCCCGATGCAGTCAACTCCAACCGCTTTCCGTCCAACTTCGCTGCCGCGACGCGCAACCGAACCGCTCGAAAAGAGCGCGAAACGCGCGTTCGAACGGTGAAGAAACGAGGTTAAACGGACACCTAGCGCGTCGTCCAGCGCCGTCGACAGCGCGCCGTCACCTTATCCATGAATTTCACTCACGCGCGCGCCGATGTGCGACGACGCACGTCAAAGGCGTTAAGACGACGTGGACGACAGGAGGGGACCACAAGTTTTAAATCGCTGGGTGTTTATTTTCGCGGAATTGATCCATTTTCTCGGACAAATGATGCATTCAAAGTTGCAAAAACCTGTTAGAAACCTTACGCGCATTTAGTCTGACCGCTCAACGGGAGTGGGCCCTAAGGTGATTTTAAGATGTTCGTATTTTAAATTGCATATGCAGTATCAAAATAGAGCATGACGGTTCTCTACAGTTAATTTGGCGAAGAAGAAAAGGGCAGCGGACTGCGATGCGGCGGCGTACAGCCGCCGGTGTGAAGTATTGTGAAGGCAGTCAGCGCGCTCGAGTCGATATCCGGAAAGACTGTACATTTCCGCAGAGTACTTGATATATCATTAGCTTAGCTTGTGATCTCTTCGGATGCTTTCGCCGACAGTTTCGAGCGTTGTAGGAACGTGTGGGCCAGTAGACGCAGCAGTCAGTGCTGGAAAGGTCTATGTTGCCGCAGGAAGGTTCGTCAAGATCATCGATTATGCTCGTGGACATGTTGAGATCTTTTCACACGGTCTTAACGAGAATGTGACTCAAATCTCACTCTCTCGCTCCCAGAAAGTATTGGCTGCAGTTGGTACTTTCGGTGTAGTGCTTTATCACACACAAAAGAAATGTACAATAGGCTGGCTTAAGTGTAAGAGTCGCATCGATGCCTTTCGGTTCTGTAACAGAACTGAAGCGTTTGGCTTAGCTCTGGGCCACATTCTTGAAATATGGAGTTTTCAAGCTTCACACGTCAACAATTGGTCTACTTTTTTGCTTGTGAACCACTACAGTGTTGGGACACCTATTTTAGACATGTCGTGGCACATGGATGACAAAGCACTGTTTTTGGGCTGTACAGATCACAGCTGCAAGGTGCTATATACTGATGGGCAACGTCAACCAGTGCACATTGCGGCAAAGAAAGACGCAGTGATAGCTGTACACATGCTCACAGAGTTACCATTTCAGATTCTGTACCTTACTCGTGACCGTGTGCTCACACACATGGAGATTTCAAATGGCACTGTAAAAGTCATGAACATATCGAAGATATCTGGCTCTGGAACGATCTCTTCCGCATGTTTTGATGCGTCTGGGCGTTTCATTTGTGTGCGTAGTTCGTTCGACCTAACAATCATTGACGTTAGTACAAGAGAGCAGCTGATGTACAAGGACCTATCAGAAACACTTTTGAGTAAGACTAGGTGTCGTTTCGACGAACATGTTTCTACTATAGCTGTCATCTATGACGACGAAGGTGGACTGATAGTATGGGACTGGTCATTAGATACTATAATGTACCAGCAAAAAGCTCGGCTTTCGCACGTAACAGCGGCCGCACTCAGTCAAGACGGTACTTGTTTGTTGTTAGGGACAGCATCATCTGAAATCGAATATTGGAAAATGCCATTTGATGCCAGTGTAGCGACATTCACACAACACGCAAAAGAGGTAACTGATGTTACCTTCTTCGCTAGTAATGATGCCTTTGTTTCATCAAGTCTTGATGGAACGGCCAGGGCGTATGATCTCCAACGTCTGAAAAATTTTAGAACCTTCACCTCTCCAGCTGGGAGTGCGATTACCCACGTTTCGGTTGATCGTAGTGGGGAAATCCTCTGCGGCGCGACCACAGAGCACTATAATATTCTTTTATGGTCTATAAAGTCTGGGCAACTTCTTGATGTTTTGATTGGGCATGAGTCTCCTCTCGTAGCGTTGCACATCTGCCAAGAAACATCTCACGTCATCTCTAGTTCATGGGATAAAACGACACGGGTTTGGAATATCTACAGTACGGACCATCAAGTCTTGACGCTGGCCCATAGCACAGAAGTAGAAACTGCTTGCCTATCGAGCTGTGGAAAGATGATTGCAACTGCTTCGAGTGATGGAAGGGTGCATCTTTGGAAGTATGATGGCTCACTTGTTGGCTCTTTTGAAGCGTCGGACTCACAACGTAAGACTCCCGGTGCTCTTAGCTCCCGGATTCACTTGGGTTTCGTACGAAGTGCTTCAATACTAGCTGTTGCTCGGTCAAATCAACAGGTGCATTTCTATGACACAGCTACATGTGCTCTCATTAAGCGTCATGACGTGGTTTCATATGCCTCAGTCGAAACCGCATCAAAAGTTGTTCGCATGCTGCCTGCTAATGATGGTGCAACACTTGCGTTATGCCTAACGGATGAGATCATTATCATGAGCGATCAATCGGTGCAGGCTTCGTCAATGAACGAGACGGTCACCGAGCAGAGTATATATGATGCCCTACAGCATGAAAAATATGCATCAGCAATGGCTATGTCAATCATCTTGGCGGATGTACGTCTTTTTAACTCGGTGATTTACACTGTTCCTGAAACGGAACTTAGCAGTATCGTCGATGAATTACCCCTCTCACTGATAAATGGCGCTCTACGTAATATGCTTGACACCGTGGAGGCAAGTCCACATCTTGAAAGATCGTTGCTGCTACTCAAACAAATATTACAGAAGCGCTTCATCGATGTGCATAGCTCATCATCAAGCTTAAGCCTCGCATCGAAACTCAACACTTTGCATGGTAAAGTGTGTAGTAGAGGTGGTAGTCGTAGTATACTTGATTTCATCTGTTCCCAGAGCATTGTTGCGAGCTAGTTGTGCTTCAAAAGCGGTTCAAGCCATTAGACAAGATGTTGCAGTGTTGCTGCAGGTATTACTAAGCCACGTTCGCGTGCATCAGTTATTAAGGACCTCCACAATTCACTTTTCACAGCGTTCTGCGTATTACACAGAAGCCACAGTGCAGATCTTGCTCGAGTCAGTGCAACGTTCATTCTTCGTGCGTCTGAGAGAAAGCCAATGGTCGTACTCGCATCGCGGACACAAGTGAATATCACGATATCAGCTTCCCTACCCTGAAACGCATCTACTGTACTGATAAGTAGCGTGATAGTCCCAGGAATCTCGAGCGGGTCCACTAAATTTTGAATCAACTCACACTGATGTATATATGGTGAAAGAATCGCTACGGATAGTTTCCTCGCGTCTCTAGCCTGCGAAGCCATCAAAAGCTCAAGTAAGGTAACGCATGTTCGCGCTTCGTAAGAGTTACAGAGTGACCCCCGAGCGTTGCGTTCTTCAACACCAAGGATGGTATCAAATAAGAGGTAGGGGCCAAACTCCACCCTTTGCACGTGGCTCGAAAGAAGAGTAAAATCAAGTCTAGCGCACTCAAACTTGATATTTTCGGCGTCTTTCAAAGAACCACCATAGAAGAATTCGGAAGGAAATCGACGTATGTCAGGGTGCATTCTATACTGAACGCCTAAACTATGCACTGTGATATGATTCTCCACAAATCTCTGAAACAATGATTTGCCGTACTGGAGCTGGCGTGCTATAGGAGATAAAACTGTTGACGGTAGCTGTTTTGGGTCGCCAATTAGTACGCTGTGCTCAACACCTGTGAATAGTGGAAATAATGTCGTTAACTCCGTGCATTGAGCTGCTTCGTCGATGATGACGGTAGTGAAGGTACGTTTCGTCCTGTTCAGCGTACTTCGACCGCTGGATGCAAGAGTTGAGAAAACTATTTCTGCCTCATCTGCAAATGAAGCCTCTAGTCCCATCTTGAGTGTTTCAAGTTCATCCTGATTACGAAGGCTTCCATCAAAGTAACTGCGCAAGTATTCTAATCTAGACAAGTCAGCTATCGCCCGATCTCTATTTTCATACATACGAAGTAAATTGGCCGTCACTGTGTCTGGGTTCTCATGCCTTTCATGGAGAAGTGCTAATTTAGAAAGCTGGCTTTTCATCTCTATTTCGATGCTTCTGACAGTGTGAAGCTGGCGCGAAAACCAAGACAGCCATTCCGAGTGTTGCATGGACATCAGCGCCTTTGTTTTCGCTTCCACGCAGAATTCATCTGAATGATCAGTTTGAGCTAAATTACTGGCACCAATGCGAACGACTGCGGGGGTGTATTTCGTCCCACACGTCTGGAAAAATCCAAGCTGGACCACACGCTTCAGCGCATTATTTGTAGCTGCATTGCTTGGCGCACACACAAGAAGATGTGGGCGTCTTGCGCATGTTCTTGTCGGCTGGTTCAATGATTCAACAATTGAGGCATAGTATTTCTCAAATTCCATTAGATGTAATATATTTAATAATCCCCACTGCATATCAAAGTTACACGGTGAAATGGGTTGAGCGTCATACTTACGATGGTATGTGTCTTACCAGTCCCCGGTGGACCTTGGATTAATGTGAATGGAAACGGAGGTTTGCATATTTCATTGCACATGCAAGCTTCAATCGCTTCCAATTGGTCTTGATTGAATCGGTGATTCACAGCACTCATGTGAAGGTTTAAACTTTTTAGCCGCGGCTCGTGTTGCCTAAGCAATGTGGAAGTAGCCGTCGACGGTATAGGTCGAAGTAATGAGCTTAGAATGCGCTTCAATACAAGTGAGTTTTGTACCAGGATTTCAACAACTAACTCACCTTGTCGAGTCCGTTCAATGAGTATAGTGCACCAAGCTCTTGTGAAAGACTTGATAGTTTTGTCCCAGGCACGAAAACGATGTTCTTCTTGCTCCCCGGCTTCTCATCAGGCAAATCTGTCATTGAGTCAAGTCTTGAAAGTGATCTCATTGTTGCCAACAAGTCACTGGTGCAGTCAACTATTTTGAGTACAGTTGCGTCGTTGTTGCTTTTTATGATGGTGCCTACAGCGAAAGGCCTGGTCGGTTTTTGTTGTATGTAAGTCGTATCCAACTTGGCGGATGTGATGTCGAAGAGCATGTAGACCGCATTATCGACGATGTTCACGCGTTTAGAGCGCGATTCTTGTTGAAACTGAACACTGAATATCGTGCCGCTTACTGTAGCGGGGAGCTCAGTCGATGCTTCGACGTGTAGCACAGCGCTAGTCGCTGTTTTGAATTGTTCGCAAGAAGTTAGTGATGTGCGCTAACGTATAATATCTAACCTACCGATTGCGCTCGTGATCGAAGACAGTATGTTTTCACAAGTCTCTTCCACTAGTGTTGGTGCGAAGCACTCAACGTATTCTTCTGCACTATTGAAAGTTGAAGGAATGTCACGATAGTGTCTGTTCCGCTCTCCCCACAGTGAGTCTATCGACAAAACACGTTCCTCTAATGTCGCTACTGAACGTCGCATTGTACACACGTAGAGCGTACGCGAGGTTTGACGCTCTGCACGGCCGTTGGGCGCGACGCCCAACCGCCGGTAGGTGTTGCCTAGTAGGCAATCAGTTGGTTAAACCGAGTTTTGCGGGTTGACCAACTACTCGTACTTGAGTTATGACTCGTGCTAATACGGGTACTGCACTTAATCGCTTCATGGATCTCCGCATCCATGACAACTCAAATACCGTTATCAGGCGTTTAACTCGATCTCGCTCGAAAAAAACTCTTGATGTAATTTCGAGCAATGGCAGTATGAGCGAGAGTCCCGCCGAGAGACGACTGGTAGTCAAATAGACACGTGACCTGAACCTCCAGGTGACAGTTAGCGCCGTTAGGAAAGTGTGTTTACTCTGATTTGACATTATCTTGTGCTTATCTCTTATTGAACGCATTTCATGGGGTCACGCTGCCCGAACGCGCCCGCGGCGTCGCCCGTCGAAGAATCCTCCATGACGGGCAGGGGGAGTGTGGTGAAGGTACAGTCTTTCAAAATACTTGCGTGCTGTCTCTAATGTTTACTGAGGCGCTCTTCGAAGACTTGGTACGAAGTTACCAGGAAGATTTCGATATGGAGTTGGCGGAAGCGACCGAAGAGGCGAAAAGGGAGCTCAACATGCGTGGCCTGGCCTATGTTGGTGACTCACACAAAAGTCAAAAGTTACCTGATCCACCTTGCTTATCTTTGCTTGAAGAAATGGTCGAGTATTCGAAGAAGAGAAACGTTCAACGCATGCTCGTACTGAGTGAAAGCCTCCTCGTCTTCGATAAAATAGAATTTATCCCTCAAAGTGCACTACCTTCGCCAGTGTTTCTTGGTCTACTTACTTCTGCAACGCTTCTTGGGGAGGAGCCAACAGGACTTGGTGCAAGTAGCGCCATTCTGAAAATTCTGCTAGGTCAGTCCGCTAATACCCTCATTTCAAGGATTCTAACTTCGAGTGAACGTAGTCTACATGCGTAGTTACCCTGAATCTTTCGACAGTTCTTTGCTTGTACTACTACTTGATAGGTTGGATGTCAATTTGCCACGAAGTCGACAGTTGGCATCAATCGAGTTAAGCTTCATAATGCGCTGCATGGAAATTCGCCCGGAACTAAGTGTTATGATTTTTGAGGTACATCTTTGCTTCAGCTGAGTACTTTCGCTAACTTATATACAGAGTGGAGGTTTTCAGGTTCTGTTGCAGAAACTACTTGGCGAGTGGGATGATTTATCCCTGACTGTGTGCAAGATCATATCGGCTGTGGTACACGGATGCCGACAAAGACTCTCAGTGTCGAATCAAAGCTTGATGAGAGTATGCTCCGATCACTTGGTTGAAAAGTTGGTGGCAGGTATGTCTGTGTTCACTCTGGCAAAGAGTAAAAATAAAATCTCGTCAAGCTTGCATAGATGACCTATCAAAACCCATCCCTTCACGTCGCCGAGCGATATTGAATCTGGTAATGTGCATGGACCTCCAACTCTTCATCTCAGCTAACTTGATTCTTTAGATCAACCGTATGCTAATAAACGAAGCCTTGTGCAAACGTTTTATTGATGCGCGGTTGCTATTTGCAATCACGGTAATCATGAACACCCACACATGCATTCCACCTCATTTAAGATGCCACCAGGAGACTATAAAAACTTCATCAGATACAGCGCAACTAAAGCTGTGTCTCAGTTGTCTACGGACGCTGTCGAATACGCAACAAGGAAAAGAGGAAATATGTCAGTCGGGTGTTCTGGAGCCAGCTTTTAAACTGCTTTCAGGTAACTCCGAGGTAGTTCGTCAGGCAGTTATGTTCCTTGCGGCACTATGTATTCGACATTCAGAATCGACGAGAAGGATGCGTATTGGGGGCTGTTTTGAGAAAGTCATTGATGTCATGAGTGGTAACTTGAAGAACGGAGACTTGCAACGAAGCTGTTGCATCCTCGTGAGAAACGGGGCTGCACAAGATGAAAAGATAAAGGTAAATGTATATATTACCGTCTTTGAATCCATTAACACAACTAAAGGGTATACTTCTGGCAGAAGGGGCGGAAGATCTGCTGCGTTTAGCGAAACGCTCGCACCCAGAAAAATGTTTGGATGTCGGTAGTGCTGCTCTTCGAGATCTCGGTTGTACAAATTATAATGAAGGCTGGAAACCGCGCACTGTAGTGTTGGGAATTGACGGCGATGTCATTCATACAGATGAACTATGATTTCACTTGTAACGTATTAAGAAGATATTACACTCATCACTCATTAGTGGACGTTCACAAACTTATAGACTAGGTGAGACTGAAAATTGTTACCGAAGCAAAAGCTTTGTAAGTTGAAGTGTTTTTGTTGACGCCGCGATTCCCAGAAACGCGAGCGGCAGATTGCGCCGCGCTCAACATGAAAAGTTTTTCAGCCATAGAACAGCTTTTCCAACCAAGCCTATTCTCGGACGTGGATGATAAATCTGCATGTACCTACTCTTTTGATTACGGTGCAACTCTACGATTGCTTCTTGTCCTAGAAGTCGAACTAGTGATAATTTCCGTGAGCTCACTGAGTAGCCTGTTTCAACGCAACGACTGTAGTGAGCTCATTACTCTCTTTGGTCACTTGGCCGGCTGCACGATTCTCGCCGTGCAAAATGAAACACTTGAAGGCGTTACAAAGATGGGATATGGAATACCAGAACAAGTACTGGGACATTGTGCATGCCTCTTAATATCATCGTCTTGTACCCATTCTTCGACACGACTTGCGAACTTTGTTTGTTTGAAACCAGGAAATCATCATCTGGAAATGCGGTCGGTCCATCGTAAAATTCAATACTGTACGTATCTTGACAACCTTTCTCTTGTCACAGGCAGGAACCTCGGCAAGACTCAATGGCTCGATGAAGCTTCCGTGAACGCACAATTTGATTTGTTGTATCACTTTCAATCGTTTGGAATCAAAAACGGCGATAGACGGATTTCAACCAGGACTTCCATATTCAATAAGAATGGTTATGCGATGTCGTTAATGGCGTCGATGAAGAATATGATGCATTTGAATTCTCTTCTACGACATGCACTGAATGGACTGATCCAGCTTTCAAATATAATTAACCATGCGCATTTTGCATCAGCTGTAGATATGAAGGTCTTCCTGTCGCGAAAAGAGAAGTTTCAAGTTCTCCTTGATTGGCTATCGAAAGTGTTCTACCTGAAGCACTCCTTTAACGCAAAGGAGGGGGATATTGCAACAATGTTTTTCTGGCGCTTCGGACAGGACTCTATATTTGATAATAAACGTATCATGGCCTGTCAGCTACTGAAGACTGCTTTGCGTCTCATACGCACGATACAGAGACAGTATTATTCACATCGCACTACTATCTACTTCGAAGACGAAGTTGGTTTCATGCTCCATCCAATGCATGATAGAGATAGTTCAGAATTTGATGACCACATTGCAGATACAACGGGTCAAGCGAAGCACGGTAAAGTAGCATCTACGTCTTGCTCCTCGCTCCATACTTTAAATTTAAGCCTGCTGGCCCACATCAAAGACGTGAAAACAATAATAGCTTCACGTGCACACAAGTTACAGCTGACTTTGACGAACATACGTAAAGAAATTGTTGAGACTACAGATATTTTACAACGATGTTTGAACGTGCCATCAGTAAATGACAGAGTCAACTCATGCAAGTCAGCAGTTAATTCGGCTGAGGTGTTGATTGTATGCTCGGTACCCCCTTCCAAGATCAGCTGGTCATTTGCTTCTCCATTCTCAACTAGTATTACGCCATTCGTGTTCTTATCACGGATTATTCCAATCGCTATTTTCTCCGAGTTTCGAACGACGCGAAAACCACTGTTAAGTAAATTACTGGATGCGATCGCTGACGTGGTTTACTCGGGGACTTGCAACGGATACATATCTGATTGTGCACTCTTTGACATCATCAGACGTGTCGACAACCTACACCATAACATGTTTAATTCGCACTTGGAGACGGAGTTATATCGCATGAGCAATACGGTGATATGCTTGGGATCAAATGGGTTATTGATTCTGGATGAACCCTGCCAATCAACTGGCCTGAAAGAGTCAGACTTGCTTGTATGGTCATTTCTCGAATACTTCCTTCAGAATAGCGTCAAGGTGGTGCTCAAAAGCAACACGCCAGCTGTTCGTGCATTTACACGCATATACTCCACTTGTTGTTCAAGTCTGAATCGCGTCAAGAAGCTCTCTGCAACTCCCACGGATCCAGTTTCTGATATGGATAATTTGACAAGCAGTCTTACCTCAACATTTTCGCTGACCATAAGAGAACGAGCACAGCGTCTTCACTCGATATTTGATAACCCATGCCTGTGTGAGTCTGCAGTGCCTCTGACACAACGACTTGATCACTGCATTGTGAAATGGGCGCAATCCATAGTTTATCATATGACCCTGGCAGGCTACCAACGAAGCCGCGAATACGTATCATCTATATTCGATTCACTGTGACACTGGATGCTTGCACCCGTCCTTTAATCGCATCTTTGACGTTTTCCCAATACCTTCTGAACATATTTGTCATCCTCTAAATTCGCTACAGTTGACTTCCATGTGTTTGTCGGGACACATGAGCGAATGCACTCAAGCACATCTGTCTGCATTTCTTTAGCAGTTATATGCGCACTATTGGTGCAACAGTTCACAATCAGAACGCGCAGCAAACTCTGACGTGCACCGAGCTCGGCTTGAAAATCCACCACCAGGCCGGCGATCCAACGGAAATATAGTTTGACTGTTTGACGGGAACTTCGTAACCTGGCAACAGTCGAAAATAACTCCGACGCTCTCTGCGACAACGTTTCCACAGAACTAGAATCTTCCATGATGATGATTGTAGAAATTTTTAGTAAGATACGCAAGAGCATGGAAATCACCATTTCTTCAGTATCGCAACTATCAGCACTGCTGCGCTGGATAAAGTCGATGATCTGCCTGATGGTTGCAATCAGAGTTGTGCCAGGTAGCATTCTCACCACTGAGACGCTTGAGTACAAAGATTTGCACATGTCGTGAACAACAAACTGATGCAAAACGCGAAGTGTTGCCTTCTGTACCCAATAGTGGTCATGTGTTAGTAACGCAAGTAGGCATTCTATCAACGCACACGCGAACTCTTCTTTCAGTAGACAGACATGTCCAAGTTGGGCAGCCTTTTCGACCAAACATAGGGAACTATGAATAGTAAGCCAGTCGTCCTGATAACGAATGGAACAGCTGTCCAATAGTTGCTCAAGTATTTTGACTTCAAAACTCGCATATACATCAGTTGCCTTTCCAACTTGACCCATCGCTGCTGTGAGGATCTGCAAACCAGCGCATCTCAGTCCATTATTGTTGCCTGTGACTGAGGCTTGTAGAACCGTTAACCCGTCGTCACGATCAAGCACAGAAGCGCGACGAAGTATGATGACGGCCCCGTGTAGACAAACATTCCTACACTGCCTGTCTGTTTCCGATGAAAGCTTCGCTAGCCAGAAAACAAGGAACAACTTACACCGGTCTGACAAAAAATGCATAGGAAGTTTTGTTGCCAAATCAAGCAAAGTTGTCATGCCTGATAATCGACCGGTAACTGATCGGTAACTTGCTGCGGCCATAACTGAATCAATTATACTCTCCATTTTTCTTTCGCCCATCGGGTACAACAACACAAATCGAACGATAAACTTGGAACTCGCTGCACGAATTCGTTCTTCTTGACTTTTAGCGATGAGCTCGACCATCCGCTCAGCTAGAGCATACATTTCTTGCGTGATTATCCTTCTATCAAGGAATAAATGAAGCAAGCCAAAATGGGCTTTGCTGACGCGATTTGCATCTAAATCTCGCCGAATAATTCCAAGCAAAAAGTCGTACTTCCCACCACCTAGCATGAAGTTTGAATCATTCTTCAATAGTGCAACTAGGAGATCGAAGCAAGCACGAACCACATTTGCATCCTTATCAGATCTGAGTATGGCAAGTGTACGCTCAGAAATAGCTTTATTATACTGCTTGAGTGTATGGGCATGTTTATCACTGATACGCTGAAGAATAAGCAATGTTGGAACCCTCCAACTCTGGTATCGGGCTAGACATTCAATCAGCAATGGAACCCCCTCACGCACGTCATCCAGATATCCATCTGTAGATGACGAGTTTGAACTGATGATATCACTCAGAACAGACAAACAGAAACGGGCGACCAAGTCGATGATATCGGGATTGAGTATAAATTTCCCATGCATTCTATGCTTGAAAGAGCTGCTCTCCATACAATCGCACAAGATGGAAAGGAAGACTCGCATCACATGCATGCGCTTCAGCTTTTTATTTGATTGGAGCCCATTTCGCATATCTAAAGTTACCTTGTGCAAGGTCGGATGAAATCTCTCAGCAAAATGATTCGATATGTGACGTAATGTTGTAGCCATGGCACAAGATAGCCCAGAGAAGTCATGGATGCGTGAGAACACCAAAAGTATGCACCGCGACGCATATGATTTGCCTATTTCATTGTATCGGATTCTGGGCCTAATGCTGTCAGATCGAGAGAATACTCCGTCAATAACTGACTTTAAGACCATTGGTAACGCGGCGGAAAAGTCGTTATCTGACATCTCAGATTCCTGAAGAACAGAACAGATCACGGCCATACGCACGCTCAAAACTGAACCTTGATTAAGTCGAGAAATAAACGAGTTCAGCATGTCAAGCACATGAGAGGAAGGGACTGTTCGTATGAAACTGTTCAGAGCAGCTCGTGCACTGTCACGGGTTTCTTGATATTTGCTTGCAAATGCATCTCCAAATTTCGACGACAAAGCTCGGACTTTGGTAGATTGCTCATCTTCAGTCAGGTAATGCAGTATAGCACCATACGCATGAATATACGCAGTGTGAAATGTGCTTGGACTTGCGTTAATACTTTCGTCTATTCGACTTTCAAGAATCCGGGCAGTGTCTGAACAAAATTGGTGTCTGACATCATGCGTTACTTCTTCGAAATTGAGTGTACCAACACGTCCCACATTCACACACAGAAACGCTACATATCGTTCGTATGACTTGATTCCATCGCTACGTCGCCGCCACGCGTTACGGACCTCGCTTGAATAGGCCGCAAACATTAGTCCTGGAACAACCTCAGCCAGTGCTGCAAGAGCGGTTTCGACGACATCCGGTGACGTCGATATTACGAAACCCTTAATGATTGGTAAAATGTACCTTTGCAGAACATCGTTCGATGGCATTCTCGACCTTAGCGATGCCTTAAGACTTCGTAACGCTGAAGCATGTGCTCGAGGCTGTAGATGTGTCGCGTTTTCGAAAAAGTGCGAGTTCAATGTATTTTTCAACTCTTTCAACTCGCCATTTTCAACGTGAATAAGATGCTGCAATAATTGCATCGCTGAGGTTCGCACGTCCAGGTTTGCATGCATTAACAACGAGTTCAATCTCTGACTGATCACGTCTCGGAAGGCAAGGGACAGTGGACTGAGACCAAGTAGTTCCATGCCAGATATATATGTTGCCATACGACTTAAGGCATTACGAGATAAGTCTCTCAGACAGGTATCAGTGCTACGCAGGTCGTGCAGACAGTGATACATGATAGGTAGTAATGGCTCAACCGAATCAGAGAATTGCTGAAAGAAGTTCTCATCAAGACTCAAGTATGCCATTCTTCTTGATTCATAGTCGATCCCATCTATTTGTTGCGGTAGCATTGCATGGAGTTCTTGAACAAGATGAAGAGTGATGATATCGATCTTTGCGACCTTGAACAATGTGATGAGTTCTATACGCATACAATACCGACTCAGTTTCTCGAACAGTGGCGCAAGCTGACGTATAAGTACAGGAGACTCGTCTATATGTTGGTTGAGCTTCAACAAATGACTGAGAACATGCATGAGTGTCCGCATTTCGATATCAGACTTCCGCTTTCTTTGAAGGAGTCTATCTATTATCATTTTTGACACCTTTGCAATATTGTCGGTGCGGACCTCTATTAGCTTGGAAAGCTTTTCAAAGTTACTCCATACACTTGATGAAGTAGGCTGTCGATTATCAACGTTACCAACGTTCATGATCTGTCTCGCAAGACTTAAAAATATATCGTCTCGATGGCGCAACATGTTATGGGCAGCAGAAACAACATGCGCTTTGTCATGATCCAAATATGCTAGAACATTGTGAAGTATCTCCAATATACAGCTTTTCGAAGCCAAGGACACATCAGCTGTAGATAAAAAACCAAGACAGTGTAATACGAGTGACTTTGGATGTTTTGCCATTTCAGGTGCGAACAGTAACTCTGGCACATTTGAAATAGCGACGACTATACGCAAGTACGGCGACACACATGGTTGCTTCAACTTATTATGTAAGTTACTTTGCTGCTTCATCATACTTTCATGCACGAAATGCCAATACGGCAGTAGCGCCGCACCTAGCGATTCTAGCATGATAGCAAGAACTCGGGCACTTATCTTGTGCGCTTCTCGTGCCCTTTGAGTACGATGATCTGCACTAAGCTCGGCTATCTCGTACGTCATGGCATGTATTTTAAAGATTGCGATCACAAAAGGTGCCTGCAAGCGCTTAAAATGCTGAAACATTCCCGCCAGTATTCGCTCAACGGATAGGCAGAACGGCACAATACGATTCAAAAGCATACTCTCTGTATGAATCATATCTACCCACTCATGTGCAGCAGACTCATCTGTAAGAGTTCTGTATAACTGTTGGCGCAAACGACATTCGTCGACATCCAGCACAGCAAGTAAGCACTGCGAAAATATCGGCAGAACGTCGGCTATGTCAAACTGAGCTAACACAGAAAGAGCGGAACGGTATGAGCTAGACTTTGCAGGGCCATTCATATGTCGCAGCAGTACTTTGACCAGCAAGGGCACAGAACCGCTGTGAATCTGTACGCTGCTGTCCTGGTTATCGTCAATAACGCACGGCCGGGAGACAAGTGTCTTCCTGAAAGTGGACGGATCCGCCAGAAGCTTGAGGTAGTCGCATAGAGCCGTATCGATGTCCGTTCTGAACTTGCCAGTACAACTTATGGCTGCCAGCGCTATTTCAGTATCCTTGTGACTAACGAGCTTCTCGAGTTCAATTTGGAATGAGCTTTGAGCAGATGCTGCCTGACGTGAAGTTTGAAACAACTCGAGCCAGGCTATGAGACATTTCCGGAATGATTTTCGTTCTTCCCGCGCCAAGCCCCCTGAGGCACGTACGAATTCCACAAATGACTGCTGCAGCCTAATATTTTCACCAGAGCAGTTTTTTAGAATGGTGAGAAGCTGTTCCAAGTAGTCCAAATTATTTTGCCTACTAATTGTGCAATCAGCCACCAATAAAGTGCTTTCACCACACATGATGTGTTTTGTATGATCTTTGGTTCCGTTTAAGCTGTGTCGAACTGTTGACTCAACCTGATCGATCACATCATGCAAACGCTGACAATCAAATTTACCAAGACAGGCAATATAGTTCGTGATGGGAGACCATAGAGGTGCAATCCGAATTCTAAGACAGGCTAGCGAGGCCTTGATGAGCACGCGCCGTTGGAAGTCTGAGAGCTTACCTACTCTTGTATCGAGACTCATCCGCGCAAACTGCGAGGTGATATGTCTGATATGTGATAGAACATTGCCCCGAGACAACTCATAGGCGGCAACTTTCTCAAGTAAGATGATATCATCTCGTATCTGCGAAATCTCACTGCTTGCTTCATTCAAGGTAGAAAGTATACGCACACACGCAAGCCCGACAGACAGTGATGGTGTAGTCACAAACGACAAACACACATCCAAGATGTGGCTACTGTCTGACCGACTGGACAACAAAGTATTTGCATGTTTTGCGACGAATAGAGCCAAGACACGCCACAGCGTACACGTCATGTATTGGAGAGAAAACGATTGCAATACCAGACACACTATCCGATCCCATAATACTCGCTCGAGAAAATCCTGCTCGACATCAAATGCAACTAGAGCTTGAATACACGCCGCAAAGACCGCTAAGCAGTCCTGTAAAACGTGTGTCTCGCCACAAAGCCGCAATAATGAACGAGACATTAGTTCAACAATTACCGATAGCGATTCGGATCTTGCACGAACTAATGGTAGAAGGTGAATTGCTGCTAACGTACGGTACGTTGACTCTTCGCCAAATGATCGAATACACCCAAAGATTTTATCAACAGTCGTTTTGTCAATGATCGCGGTACTGTTCGAAAATTCGCGTCCGTCCATCATGTTCTGGAAGAAGCTTGCATGGCTTTGATCCATAGTTTCAAACTGGCTAAATACGGCCAAAAGCATAATGTGTAGGATTGACTCTTTCATTTCAGACGCTCTCAGTATTTTGTCCATCTGCTGTATAAGGTAAAATATGTCATTCGCATTTCGACTGGACAAGACACGTAGCCAAGGTATCTGCCGCAAGTCGACATTGAACCGGTCGCTATTAGCTAAATGCGAAAGATGAATGATGATATCCTCAGTTGTCTGAAATGTTGCTGCAGCATCAGTACCGTGGTTCTCCGATTGAAGCAATGGGACCAGTAGTTCGAATACTTCATTGGCTTGGGACGCGTTGGATATATACTTTGTAAGCACTAGCAGAGCCGATAGTCGATTGTGCAGGATCATGGGCTTGCAAGTCGCCTTACTCAGTCCTTCCTTAAGAAGTGCCCACACAACTACATGGTCTTCACTATCATGTACATGCTGGAAGATCAGTCTAAAAGTCGATGTGAGTACGTTTCGAGCTGCACCCGCTGCATTTCCATCGCCTAGCTCAATCAAGGACGATAAAACCACGCGGATGTTGTCACGTCCACGCGAGTGAAGACATTTATTTACTCCCCGAAGAGAGTGAAAGATTGTCAAGGCGATAGTTTCACATCCAGAAACGTTGCTCCATTGAGACGAGTTGCTGATCTCTCCGAAAAAATGATACACGAACGCCCTGTATGTACCATCATCACAACGACGAAGGAGAAAACCCAGAAGCTTCGAAGTGAGTCGGCGAACAGTGAGCTTGCTGTGAAAGCACAACGCATGCATGTGTTGGACTGTCCAAAGTATGTCCGCCACAAAAGAACGCGAAAACAACTTCATTAACTTTGCCAAAAGTTCAAATACTTCCCCCAACAACGCTGGATCAGTTTGAGAGCTTTCATCAACAGCGCCAACAAGTGCTTTCATCACCCGTGGAAAAAACTTGAGGAAGTCAGCTCCTACGTCCTGCGCCATACATCCAAGTATCGCCAAAAGAGGGGGTAAAGTTAATGACGGCATGTCCTCGATAGCAGTTAACAGCTCAGTGACGATCTCATCGACATGTAGTAGAATTTGAGGCAAACTGTGCACTTTATCTCTCAAGCGTGCTGAGAGTTGAACAAAAGTGTGTGTGCAGCAAAGTTCCTGCCACTGTTCAAGAGCGACTGCCGTAAAACTATGTGCTCCCACGGGCAATGTATCATCAATACAGACATTAACGTCGATGTCGAGACGTTCGAATTGGCTTCTCGTAGATTCGAAGCGAAACCTATTAACGTGGCGTAATTTTGAGGCCATCGTGAGACTACCCACGCTGCAGGTTGACGGGAAATACGCTACACTCTCGACGTTACAACCCACACATAGAACATCTGCATTGTAAGAAATCAATGCATGATCTCATTTTATCCATCCTGTCCCGTGCAGTATCAGACAACGCAACGAGACCGATCAGAAGGACTTCGTTTTAGCGCGCTCGTGTCCAGCGCCGCCAGCGCGCATTGGCTGTTCGCCGAGCCGCCGAGCACGAGGGATGCCGTAAAAAGAAATAAAAATGGCTACATTATGGATTACCAAGTGGTGGAAATCTGCGTCAAAGGTTTTGCACCGCCTGTATCAATTTCTTACATACCGTATTAACACACTCATTGTACGTATGTAATGACGGCGCGCATCAACCCCATCTCACTGAGAATCGATGGGGCGCTCCTCGATCCTGGTACTGCGGTAATGAGTAATCGAGTCGATTTAATCGACACAGATCTTTTGGGTGTTCTCAATCGCATAGTATTGGTTGCGCAAAGGAAAATAATATCACTCCACGGGTAAAAACGAGCGAATTGACCCGACGGGTCAGAGCGGCGACGCTGAAGGGCACGCAAAAACACATTCGAACCCGTCGACGGAGGCACGCGGGGCGCGTCAGCAGGGCCCACTGCTTCAGCTGTAAGTGCAAGGTGCTGCAAAGCGAGACTTGTCGCCAAGACCATTTGAAATATTCTGCCTGTATGATAAGTTTAACGAATGCCTACCGGGCGGTGGCGATGCCCTTCGTTCGGGTCGATCGGCGACGTGGGCAGCGTATTTCAGCGAGCGGGCCGATTAGTTCATCTTCGCAACATCACGGAATCATGGGCCGTCGCCCAGTTCACGCAGCTAGACGTGGGCGCTTCCAAGGAGTGACACCGCGCACGCAACACGGCCGCTACCACTCAGCTGAGCAGGATATCTTATCTGAACTTGAGGACGTCCAACCTGAGTCTGGTATCGCAGGATATGGTGTTATTTCCTCGAAGCCAACAACACCTTTGCTAGATACGATTAAGTTTCCGTCTCATCTTAAAGAGCTCGGTATTGAGCAGCTGAAACAAGTAGCAAAAGAACTTCGAGCCGATCTCATCTACAGTGTATCTCAAACTGGCGGGCATCTTGGTTCAAGCCTTGGCGTTGTGGAACTTACTGTCGCACTCAACTACGTGTTCGATCAGCCAAATGACAAAATAATTTGGGATGTCGGACACCAGGCTTATCCGCATAAAATTCTAACAGGTAGACGGGATAAAATGCATACGATGCGGCAGACGGGTGGTCTTTCACCTTTCACGAAGAGAAGCGAAAGCCCATATGATTGTTTTGGTGCAGGTCATAGTAGCACCTCCATCTCCGCCGGACTTGGGATGGCTGTTGCCCGTGATATGCAAGGAGGTAGTAATCACGTCATCAGCATTATTGGTGACGGCGCGATAACGGGAGGAATGGCGTATGAGGCGATGAACAATGCAGGATATCTTGACACAAACATGATCATGATCTTGAACGACAACCAGCAAGTGTCTCTTCCTACGCAGTACAATAGCCTTAATCAAGATCCTGTCGGTGCACTCTCATCAACTTTTGCGCGGTTACAGTCTTCCAGACCGCTTAGAGAGCTCCGTGAATCCGCGAAGGCTCTCACAAAGCAAATGCCAGCCCCGGTACAAGAAGTTACTGCGAAAGTAGATGAATATGCACGCGGTATGATCAGTGGGTCTGGTTCAACGCTATTCGAAGAACTTGGTATATACTACATAGGGACGGTCGACGGGCACAACTTGGAAGATCTGATCGCCATACTGCAGGAGGTGAAAGAGACAAAGAGTGTTGGACCAGTCCTAATCCACATCGTTACTGAGAAAGGACGGGGCTATTCATTTGCTGAGGAAGCACAAGACAAATACCACGGTGTCTCAAAGTTTGATCTCGCCTCTGGTGAGCAGAATAAAAGTTCTGATAAGGTTCCATCTTATACGCGCGTGTTCGCGGATGCTCTAATTGGCGAAGCGATGGCTGATGACAAAGTTGTTGCTGTCCATGCGGCGATGGGTGGTGGCACAGGTCTCAACCATTTCGAGAAGTACTTTGCAGATCGCACATTTGACGTTGGAATTGCGGAGCAACACGCAGTGACTTTTGCTGCTGGACTTGCGTGTGAGGGACTGAAACCTATGTGCACAATCTATTCAACTTTCCTTCAGCGAGGCTGGGATCAGGTAGTGCACGATGTAGCGTTGCAGAAGCTTCCGGTGCGCTTTGCAATGGACCGCGCGGGACTGGTAGGAGCGGATGGTCCAACCCATGCTGGTGCATATGATGTTACCTTTATGGCATGCCTACCAGATATGGTAGTGATGGCACCGATGGACGAAGCCGAGCTTTGCCACATGGTCGCAACTTCTTTAGCGATTGACGATAGGCCTTCTTGTTTCAGATACCCACGGGGGTCAGGTGTCGGGGTGAACATGGAAAGCGAAAGCGTAAAAGTCTTGAATCCAGGTTACAAAGGCATGGTATTGGACATCGGAAAGGGCCGAGTGTTACGCGAGGGATCCGAAGTTGTGCTTCTTGGGTATGGTACAGCAACGAATAATTGCCTCGAAGCAGCAAAACTCCTTGAAAATTTCGGAGTATCGACAACTGTCGCCGACGCTAGATTCTGCAAGCCTCTTGACACTGAAATGATTCGTCGTCTTGCGAAGTCACATCAAGTGTTAATCACCGTGGAGGAAGGGGCGATCGGTGGTTTTGCATCACACGTTATGCACTTCCTCCTCACGGATGGACTTCTTGATTCTGGGCTGAAAATGCGACCTATGACTCTCCCAGATCACCCGATCGAACATGGCTCGTACAGTTTCCAGTTGAACGAAGCAGGGCTTACCGCTTCACACATTGCGTCACAGGCTCTTGCTCTTGTGGGCAAGCAACAACAGTCTCTTGAAGTTCTCTCAAATCCATAGAACTGCGCTGTTTTAATAAGTAAAACCATTCAAAGCCCGACTTGAAGTATGACACGCTTACACCGTTCAATGCTTTGCGTTGAATTGGAAGTCTTGATTGATATATTTGCTACCAAGCCCGATACCAAATCCCCAACCAACTCCGACTCCCAAGCCGCAACCTCCGCCAACGCCGAGACCAAGGATCCCCACAGGCACACCTACAAGAGGCCTGTTGAAGATATGAAATAAAATCAGTGCAAAACAAGCATACCACCAAATCCCCAACCAACCCCGAAACCACAACCAAATCCTAGCCCTTTACACGCGGGTAATCCGTTAGGTACTAGGAATGATAAAAACTATGAACGTGTTACCTAAACCGACTCCTCTGCCGACGATTCCCCTCTCTTTCTTCATCTGTGAAACAACTAGCTTTGAAAACAAGAACAGGCGCAAGTTAGCGGATACGGGTGCCCTCCTCGCTACTATAACGCTGCGCTCTCCGGTTTTGACCAAATTGCCGAGCGTGACTGCGCGTCTTGCACGGTGCGACGCGTAGCGAGGAAAGTTCGAAACTCGCAGTGTTTTCTCTGCCGAAAGAGTCTCTCTCTCCCCGAAAGTACATAATACTTCCGTACTCGTACTCGTAGTATCGCTTTTTCTGGTCAGTTTTTAGGGGCTTAGGCCAACGGGGAGATAGATGACGTTTTTTAGTACTATCGACAGTATTTTTGCATTTTTTCGGGTAAATGGGCTAATTTGGCGATGGGGAGATACTAACTTGTTAGTGGAATTTTATGAAAAAATTAAGTACTATCTTCTGAAAGATAGTATCTTCTGAAAATAGTGCATTTTTGGCCGGAAAGTGTTGTGTTCTACTATCAGTATCTCTTCTTCGGCCTGAGCCTATACAAGTAGTCTGACAAACTCCCGGTGCAATTCAGGAGGTAGGAGCGGTTCGTTTGGCCCAAGCGTACTCAAAAGACGCATTTATCTCTACGAACGCAAAGCGAGAAACGTTGCGTCGCCAAAATCGATGCGAGGGTGACCCCGTACAAGCGTGCTCCCCACAAACGTAAACGCTCTGCTGAGATACGGCTCCTGGAGGCGCTTGTTGTGAGTGCAAATGGTACCTAAAGACACGATACAAAGACTTAGACATAGCAGTGCTGCCATCAACGATTCACCCGTTGACTGTGACGTCAAAAGTGATGCCAATCTCGGGCTAAAAGATATACAAGGAGATACTTGGATGCTAAAGGTGAGAAATGAAGTGTGTGATGCAACTACCGCAGTTGCCCAACACACACTGAGTACTAGTGATGACGGCAGCAAGCTTCCGGCCAGTGAAGCAACCGAGAGACATAAAGATCATATTAACCTGAGTGACACGGCGTTGAAGGCATGGAAACTGAAGATTGATGATCTTTACAAAACAACGCTTTTCAATACTGCCTTGGAAGATCTTGAAGGTCACGCATCGCTAGACTGTGCTGCATTAGACTTTCAGCCGAACGATGCCACGCCAACAGTAACTACTGATTACTATGTAGCGGGTACTTTCAGTACCGATCCCAAGAAATTGACATACTCGTACATGGGAACTGAGCGTGCTGCAAAGAAACTAAGTTCAGAGTTCATGCCGTGTGCCACGTCCAGCTGTCATTTGACGCAACTAATTGGGTTACGTCTACGACGTCTTTTACGACTCGCATCAGTTCGCTCCTCGTTAGAAGCTGCTCGTTTCTTCCAGTACGTCTTGACTGACCTGAGCGTACCGTTTGGTCACATATATAAACACTTGATTGTCAACGATGTGCCTCACAAAAATCAGGGCGCTAGTCGAAGTGATATACGTTGCATCGATGCACTAATCAAGTTGGTGTACACTGCTGAATGCCAAGTCTTCGCACGCTCTTCGCTCGCTTTGAGAAGGTTGGCTCGTTTAAATCATGTGTCCATACTTGAAGAAGTGCATAATGTTCCCATACATTTTGGCACTCTTGAGCTGGTCGTAGATCCGTTGACTTTCATGAACTCTATGCACGTATACGGATCCCTCTTGGCATCAAATGTCTGGCGTTTTCACAAGCTTATTAACAAGATAGAGTCTTTAATTGTAGGCAATCTAGAAGACACGAGCCTGAACACTACCATCGGAACTTGTGTTTTCCCTGGGCTGGGCCTCATCAAGATGAATCCTACGGTCATCGCAAAGACGACAGAACTGATGCAAAGATTATCCTTTTCACAGAAGATTCTAGCATTTCGTCAAGCGGCGTCGATCTCAAAGCATAGGTTTGGCGCTGAAAAGGCTTTAGCTGAACGTGCCCGGACAGCAACTCACAGAATACTACGCAGATTGTCGCATGAAAATGCGAAAGACTTAGGCAGAAAAGTAGGGAAACTTATGAACTCATTTCCGTTCCTATGCTCCAGTATTATTCTGGATCAAGTCGAAGCTTACCCCAATATGATTCAATGTATTGTTCAGTCACTGAGATACTGTGGTTCGCTTTCACTAAATGCGATGGTGTTCCAAATACTCGAACGATTGTCTAGCAAGAGAGAGAAAATTAAGGCTGACGGCCAGCACATGGCGCTATGGTATACTTCGCTGTGTCAGTTCACTGGTTTGCTGAGCAGATGTCACGAGCATGTGGATTTGCGCAGTATAGTTTGTCACATAATAATTGCTTTGAGACATGGCAATAACTTTGAAATTCTTTTATTGAAGGAAGTAGTGAAACAGAACGCGGAAATCGACTTACAATATGAATTGAGCGACAGTAGATTGATGTCAATTTGCGGTGGTGATCGTCTTAAATCTTTCTACGATCAATCGAGATCGGCAGCCGATGTGAGAAAACGAAAAAAGAGGCTCAAACACGTGTTGGATACACGGGTTGGAGACCACCAACTTTGTGTGACACTTCTTCTTTCACTACTTGCGTGCCGACAAAATGTGGCATTTGACCTGTCTAGTGACCAAATCAAGTTTATTAGCCAATGTCATGATGATGCTCACTGTGTGTTCATTCAGTACGTCCAACTACTTCAATCTGTGTATAGTAGAATGGCATACGTGAATATTGTACGATGCGCACTTGAGAGCCCATGCTGCTTGTCTGTGGATCGAACACTTATAGCATATCTTCTCGGCTCACTGATGAGAAAGGGTTCTGAAGACGATACATCTGCTTATTTTGATGAGCGCTTTAGATATTTTGCGCCGAGTGTCCCTGTGAGTCTTCCGGTCTCCTTACACAAACAGTTTTGGAAGAGGGGTTTGGAAGAGATTTTGGTGCCTTCGTTAAGCTATGATGAGGCAAATAAGCGATTAGAGTCCGATGCTGGTCGCTTTGAAAGCATTCTCTCCGATTCTACAGCGGGGAATGACATCAAAAACCAGTTAGCTGACACAAGAAGGAAACTCAAAGAGTTGAGCGACGAGTACAGCACGCTGAGAGACGTGACGCAAAGAAATAGACAAAGTCTAATACAATCTTTGCAAATTGTGGCACGAGAATATGAAAACGAAAGCATAAGCTCTGCAGTACTCTATGAGTTAATTCTACCTCGAGTTCGCTTATCAAAACTGGATGCAGTCTTCTCCTTTCAGTTTGTGCAAGTACTCCACGAAGCCGGCATGGAGTCCTTCAACAGTTTCATTTTCCATGACAAGCTCTTTCAGAATATGGCACCCATCATGAACTCGCTGAGTCACGCCGAAAGTACATGTTTTGGTGTGTTTTTATCTCATACTTTAGTACAGCTATCACTGTGGCGAAAGAGGAGTGTATTCGAGGAATTTTGTGAGAGGAATGTCGTGTTCAAAGTGCCTGCTGGGCAGGACTCAAAATGCGCGACGCATGTTGAATTCTTAAACATTTCTTACAACTGGCACATTAGACTGACGAAGGCAGCTCTACGCTATCTTAGCGGAAGGGATTATGCTACTATTCGGAACACTCTAGAAGTCCTTGTACACATCGTAGACGAGTTTCCGCGCACCATGAGCCATGGAGCGTATTTGCTGAAGTGTGTACACAAGCTTGCCATCCGTGACAGCCGTGCTGACGTTCGGACTTTATCCACAAGATACATGCACATGCTCAAATCCTCACGGAAAAACTGGATCCGCGAAGATGAATTTTGCTGCCGGCGATTCTAGCCGCGTCATGTCACTTAACTTGCCATCTCACATGCTGCATATTCGTCAACCAGCTGAGTCACAAGCTCATGTGAGTTTTGGAACTCCATTAGGCCATCCTGCCAAACAAACAAAAAGTAAATTTAATATCAAGTGAATTCCCGAGGTAGAAAGACATACACTGAGCACGCCGTATTGTTCATACTGGTCTACAAACGCTTTCCTGCGCATGAGTTTCTCGTACTGTGAAGCGCATCTTATAAAGATTTCTCGAACACTACTTCATTTAAGTTTTCTTCACCACGAGAAAAAAATAAGGGTATACCTCGTGTGATTAGCTAACATCAATCCTCGTATTCCTCTACTTTTCTGATGTAGCGGTGAACCCTTTGAGACGGCAACCTTACAGAACACTATAAGTACATCGTTCGATTTTCTAACCAAAAGAACGCACTTGCATGTTAACTGGAGCCCAGTCAATGAAGTTCGTTAGAGCGCGACTTTTCAATCTCTGAAGGGCTGTGTGGACTTGCTGCGGCTGGACGTCACCCTGGATGACGTTCAATACTGAGATGAATTTCCCCTGTCGCTGTCGCGTCATGCATGTACTAAATATGAAGTTCAGACATACCTGCAAGCCATCATTTGACTGAGATGTGATCAGCATGTTCTTTGTCTGCAGAAGCCTTCTCATGACGTCAAGGGCCGTCGCGTTTCGAAAACTAAAATATGTCAGACGGAGATTGTTCAATGAACAGAGATGTACGCACGTGTATTTCTCAGTGACATCGAAAGGCGTGTAACCGGTCACGAGGAAATGCCGCTTCGGCGATGGTATCAATGACTGAAATGAATTTAGAAAAGAAGTTTTGTGTAGCTGATGGGGATCTTACCGCCACCAAACCAACCAAGTCGTTGTTCATATAGCCTGGATAGCGTAATGTCGTGGTGCTTGCTGCCATGACTGTCGAAACCAGTGAATTTGTCAGCGTGAACGTTGATACGTCAGCTGTTAGTTTTCCGACTGCCATTCGGTCCAGTGCTGCATTGTCAAGCGTCACTACGCAGTCACAATGCAATATAAGCCGTTTAAGAGCTAATATTAGATTGTATGGTTGCACTACGACATCTGAAGGGCCTTATGAAAGCTGTGAAAGTTGCATGATGGTTTAACTCACCGCTGGACTCATTTTGGTTTGGAAACACACTGAAAGTTTGTACTATTTGCTTGCTGAAGCGGTCACTGAGTGACTAGACACAACGTCAGCACATGCTTGCTCAGGAGTGAAAGACTTGGTACCTCTAAGATGAAAGATCCCATTCCAGAACCGGTGCCACCTGCTACAGAGTGACACAACACAAACCCTTCAAGACTATCACTGCTCTCCGCTTCCCTATCTATCATTTCGAGGATCTCTTCCTGTTTAGTCTCGTTAAAACGAACTTGATAGTAAGCGGTTGTTGCGACGATACCTGCGACTGCTCCGCTTGATTGTAGCCACTCGCCCAATTATTCCCAGCGCCGCCACCTTGTGATGACACAAAGATGTTGTCTTGACTAAATAACTGGCGCTGCTCTGAGTTTTGGATTGTGTTGATTACTCTGGGCTCGAGATCGAGCATCTAGACGCGTGAAAAATATTATGGCGATGTAACTGATCGCTTGGTAGCTTACCAGTGCGCGTGGAACGTATCTATGTTCGTCTACCTGATAAAAAAAGACGTCTTTCCTATCTCTGAAACCAAGTCCACTCCCCTCGTAGCTCCCATCAGCACCGATGCCGTGCTCGGCACAAAGCTGGGATGAAATGTTCAAGAGCGCAAATGCTTCGAGTTGCGTACGATACGTACCTGTTTCCAGAACTCTGCACCTATTTGGTTCCCGCACTGCCCGGTCTGCAGCGTGATGATCTCTCTGATACTTGGTTTCAAACGACGAGACAAGAACGCGTCAAGTTAACGCACCTGGGCATGCTTTGGGGAACGCGCACTAGAACAGACGCCTGGAACCGCAAAGGTTGCGTGATACGCTGACAGCGCAGATAGTGATTCTTTCGTCACTCGCGCGTTTCGCTTCAAAACGGAACGTACTCTCAACGGTCGTTGAACTTGAAAAAAAAGCTCAGCTGTTCAAACACACGCCATAATCTGTACCCATAACGACACTGTAGAGCTTTTCGAAATTTCATTTCTATCATATTGTGTGCCAAACAAGTCCAATGGAATCATGAGCGGTCACGTTTTGGAGTAAATCGATACTACTTAGTACTTAGTACGAGTACCTATCGATAGTACTAGTACTTATTACCTGTACTGTACTAGTACTTTACTTGTACAACTCCTAAAGTACTCATCTGGAAAATTGTGACTCTTTATTACCCACTACGCCCGTCACTGGCGAGTCAGTTGGCTGAACTCTTTAGTGGGGCAGTTCGTCGAGGCAGCACTGTTGCCGACACGGGCGGACGAGTGATACGCGCACCATCAACAGTCTATCTTAAAGCCTTGGTATTTCGCGTTCGTTAAAGATGGTTTACGAACCTAAGGCAGGTCTTAAGGATGTTGAGCAGTACCAGAGAATGTATGAAACCTCCATAAAGGACCCTGAGAAGTTTTGGTCTTCAATTGCGGGGCAGTTCGTTTGGGAAAAAGAATGGGACGCGGTGCTTGAAAGTAATTTCGACACTTCTTGTGGTCCGGTCAGTAACTCCTGGTTTATCGGGGGTCGCACGAATTTGGCGTGGAACTGCGTAGACGCAAATATTGACAAAGGGCTCGGTGATAGTGCTGCCCTCATCTGGGAAGGAAATGAACCTGGTGAACAGTCTGAACTCACTTACAAAGAACTCCGAGATGAGGTTAACAAGCTGGCTAATTGGCTAATCCTGGCCGGAGTAAAACCTGGTGACAGAGTTGTTGTGTACCTCCCGATGCTACTTGAACTGCCCACTGCAATGCTGGCTTGTGCGCGCATCGGTGCTGTGCACTCGGTGGTTTTCGGTGGCTTTTCAGCTGAATCCTTAAGTCAAAGGATTCTTGATAGCGAAGCCCGTGTCATTTTGACTTGCGACGTAGTCAAAAGAGGACCGAAAAGCATCAACTTGAAACAAATCGTTGACGAAGCACTGCTTCACTGCGAGTCAGCAGGCTTCAAAGTTGAACATTGCCTTTGCCTGTTGAACAATAGAATCTCGGGCAATTCAACGGCACTCAGTCCTACGAGAGATAAATCATGGAATGAAGAAGTAAACAAAATGTGCACGGAGTGCGCGACGTACTGGGCTGATTCCGAATGGCCACTCTTCATGTTATACACATCAGGCTCAACAGGCAAACCCAAAGGTGTAGTCCATTCGACAGGTGGATACATGGTCTATGCAGCGACCACAACAAAATATGTGTTTGATGTCTCCGAAAGAGATATTTTCTGGTGTACTGCTGACTGTGGTTGGATAACAGGTCATTCTTATTTGACATACGGGCCATTGTTGAACGGGGCAACATCTGTCGTTTTTGAAGGGGTACCGAGTTACCCAGACTGCGGCCGTTGTTGGGATATTGTTGACAAGTACAAAGTTCAGGTTTTCTACACCGCGCCTACCCTGTTGCGCTCTTTACAGCGCGAAGGCGATGATTTCGTTAACAAGTATTCTCGAGTTTCATTGCGTGTCTTGGGTTCTGTTGGAGAACCTATCAATCCAGAGGCTTGGCGGTGGTACCACGATGTTGTCGGCTCGGGTCGTTGCCCTGTGGTCGACACTTGGTGGCAAACCGAAACTGGTGGCCACATGCTCACTCCGCTTCCCGGCATTTTCAAGGAAAAACCTGGCAGTGCAGCTCTGCCATTTTTTGGGATCGAGCCCGTTCTTCTGGATGGTGCAGGTCAGGAGTTATCTGGCGAAGCAGAAGGTTTTCTATGCTTCAAGCGGTCGTGGCCGTCGATCATGAGAACTATACACAGAGATCATCAAAGGTATGAAACGGCCTATTTTTCAACGTTCAGTGGATACTACGCGAGCGGGGATGGCGCACGCAGAGATAGCGATGGGTATTACTGGATAACAGGGCGCGTCGATGACGTCATCAATGTCTCTGGCCACCGTATCGGTTCTGCAGAAGTTGAAAGTGCCCTCGTGTCGCATCAATACTGCACGGAAGCGGCAGTCGTTGGTGTTGATCACGAAATCAAGGGTCAGGCTATTTATGCATTCGTCACTGTCAAGAGTGATGTAAATGCTAACGATGAACTTCGTAAAGAATTGGTTCAATGTGTGCGGACTGTCATAGGACCGTTTGCATCCCCTGATTTCATACATTGGGCTCCTGCTTTGCCAAAGACGCGCAGTGGAAAAATCATGCGGCGTATTCTACGAAAAATCGCTACGAACGATCTTGACACACTCGGGGACACAAGTACACTGGCAGATCCAAGTGTCGTTGACATGCTGATCAAGACGAGACGAGGTTAAATTGCAGCCGCCACATAAAGTCTCCTTCCTCTACGTAGCCGTTATTTCAGAGACGGGATCGTGATCGGCTTCTCGACTTTGGCACGTGATGGGGCTAGGTCGTTACGCCTTTTCCACCGTGGTCTATGAAATGGTACTACTGACGTAGAATATCATTTATGGTTGGCATTGTCTACATGAAGATTGCTACTGCATTCGCTATGGATCTAAGTGACTTGTCAAAAAACGAAGAAAAATGATAAATCGCGTTATCGAACCTTGAAACCGAATATCCTCGGTGTATACGCGCTAGTTCCCCTTCTTGTGTGCAAGTGGCCGAATGTCATGAGAAACAAGTGAGCGAAAGTTGTACCAAAATACGCTCCGTCAACGTTTCCCTGATACTTGCTTCTCGGAAAGTAAATGTCCTAATCATTTTAACATCAACTATGCACAATCGAAAAATAGAAACTTGCTAGCTCACCTGACATTGTGGACAGAAGATTTTGACCGTCGCCGTTCGATAAACGTCGGACGTACCAGCGGGTAAACAAGACTGGTTGTTACATAAAAATCTGGGACATCGTCCAAAATGCGCCTGCTTATATTTTTCTAACATCTGTGACATTCCCCGGTTCGTTAGTATGTATCTAGCGTGGATAAGGCCATATAGCATCTCTGCTGCGGACTCAACAAGCTCGTGCTGTTCCTCGTTCAGAGGCTCACGTGACTCCACATCCAGTATCAAATCGAGCGCGTAGTCATAGTATGGGACTAATGATGATAGGCCGCTTAGGTTGAAGTCATCCTGAATGTAATCTTCTTCCACTTCGCAGTAAAACTCATTACCCTTCAAACGACAAAACCAAGATATCCAAGTTTGCTCAGGTTCTTCGGAACTTTCACTTGAAGCAGTAGTGTCACCTTCGGCGTTGCAGAACGCTGTGTCGACCGTCGTAGCTCCGATCTTATGAGCCCACCTCTTGTCGTGCATCGCTGAACGTGTTCAGATGTCGCGTAGTGACCGACGCTACGTGTGCATAGGCCAGTGGTCCACTGGCGGTGGAACCCAGCGCGCCGAGATGTGTGGAAGTCCACGGTGGGCGCACGTGTCTTTCGAATTGTGTGTGACAGAAGAAGGCCCATCTTACATTTCCACACACATAAGAAGAGTACGGCCTATATCCATTCCTGTGCACAGATTTAAGTGGCGGCACACTAGCTTCTCGGGGAAAAAATTTATCGCCGCTTTAGAGAGTCGATAAATACGTATTTTATACTTTTTGATACTAGTATCGTAAATCTACTAGTACTTGTACTATCATAATTTTTTCCCGTTTGGGGAAGCTTCGAATTTCGCTAAATTTTGGTGTAAAACATGATAGGTTATGGAATTGTCTTTATACGAGGAAGTTAAAGATTCCTAGTGCAATGTAGTAATCGTAGTTACGGCTTAACTGTTACGCCGACTAAGAGCACCATAAAATTCACCATTTCCGTAAAATTCACCATAACGTGCATGCAAGTCTTCATTTTCGCAGCTGTACAGCGATAACTACTGCGGTAGTGAATTCAAATTTTTTGAAAAGACGTCACGTCTGCAGCTGCGTCGGCTTCGGCAGTGATCACTCAAGTCTTGACGATAACTCTGCGACTGGAGATACACGACTGTATGCGTCATGTTGGACAGATTCGACGAATCGCACTTGCTCAGCCTCGCGTCGAACGTAGGTCGACCAGGTAACTCTGGGGCATATGTATGTGATGAATACTGCGCGCAAGCTTTACAAGATATACAGCGTTTTTTGCGCACAGACACTTCGTCTCAACGCCATGCGGCAAATCAACTGATCACATGGAATTTTGTTTCAAAGGACATCATACCGCTCATCAAGAGTGAGCCAGATAACAGCGAGTTGGTATTCCATGCGCTGAAAGTCCTCGTGTTCCTAACGTTTCCTGTTGAGGAGGGCCCTGAATTTAAGCTCAACCACAAGAAAGTCCTGGCTGCTGTAGATACCATCCTAGATCATTTTGACGTTGTCCAAGTAATTTTGTCACTCGTTTGTGGCGCATTTCAGAGGCTGGAAGCGAACTCTGGCAACGAATTAAGGCAAATAAATGAGCTCGAACTTGTTTTCACACTTTTTCGCAATGTCACGGTAGCTTGCATCAACACGGAAGTCGATCAAGATGGATATTCGTCTGCTAGAGCAGAACTGTACCTTGAATGGATGTTTAAGTGCCACTTCGATGAATTGATAATCCTCGTTTCACAAGATCTCAAGCTCCCACAGCTGAGTACCATCGGATTCCTAATTCTGGAAGTCATGGGATGTTTGTGCCACAGAATCAAAGGACAAGAATCAGAAGACGGTAATAGCTGTCGTCTTACGATAAACAATCGAACTGGGAATGTCATGCATCTTTGGACGAATCAACCGCCCAGTGTGCAGCGCTTTTATGGCAAGTATCAACATGATGTCATGTCTGGACAGTGTGCCAAGAGTTTCATCACTGGAAAATACCAAGTGCACAACGCTTCGAAAAGGGACACTAAGAGAGTTAATAATTTTTCATTTCTTTCGTTTGTCCAACGTTTTGAACAACATGCTTTGCAGTCAGTTTTAAGTTTTGCCTTGAAGAAAGTTGATGGCAACGTTGACTATCAGACACAGGAATATGTTATTCAAATTCGCAATATTTTGGTGATTCTAGCATTCTTTATGCGTATGAGTACATGCAAAGAGCACGGTCCTTGCTTCTGCAAGAGCTATGCCAACGTGCATTGTGCCTGCATGTTCACTAAATCATTCGTCCGGTGGTTGAACACGTTATGGAAGAAATTTGATGATAAAAATCACACGGCACTGTGCACCGTTCTATATGATTTTTCTGCACTTTTTATGAACTTCATGTATGCAAATTTACAAAGCAGTAGCCAAGGGTTGATGATAGCCGCTCAAGCATGTGTGAAGCAGATGTTCTACGACAAACATCAAACACCCATCACAGCACATCTACTACGCAGGCTGAGGAACTCTGATACGAAAAATATGAGCCAGACAACTTTACTTTTTGAGAACATATTCTACGCAACACGTTTGTGTAAGTGTCTGAGAGATGGAAACGAGTCGCAGGTCGCATTACACGTTGATTCTGAGATAATGAAACGGTTTATCCACTGTATAACACAGGACCGCCATGGAATGAACCGGGAGGTGCTCATGTTTTACCTGAGTATACTAGAGAGAGAGAACAAACATTTCCAGAATTTCGATATGCTCGTTGCCTATGCTTTGTTCATGCGGGACAGTTACGCAGATGATTACAAGGCACGTTTAACAACGCAACTTTCGGTGCTCGTGAACGACATGCTCAATAATTCTATCAAAGTGAACAGTCTTGGCAGTACGTACTTGAGGGTGCTCGTATCGCAAAATACTAGAATTCTAGTCTAAAAGGGTGTAAAGCACAGTATCATAGAGCAAATTTACGAATTTCTTGGAGCGCGGCTTCAAAAGAGACATCAGACAGGTTTAATGTAACCGGTCGAAGTTTATCACCCGAGAACTTTTCATGAAGTGCGTTCGATTCATTCTCCTCTGCAAATCGAATAATTCCTAGTGCACATTTGACAAGATCGATCAAGTCGGTGCGCACATTATCTGGAATCCATATTCTACCTCTTAACGTCACATAACTTATCATAATCGCCGCTTTAGCCTTGATTGATGCCCGATAGACACACAGCTCTGTACTGAGCAGTGTTGTTTCACACAGGAAGTTGCTAAGATACTCGACATCGTAATCCAGAGACATTGCAGCGCAATATATATTGCAAAAAGTCTTTGAGGTTGGGAGACACACTCGATAATACAAACTCTTCAAAACAGTACGCTCCATAGCGATCAATTGCTTCACAGAATACGTGTTGTCGGTGATGTAGCAGAGCTCAGCGACACTAGGAGCATAGATCTCTTCGAGTTTTGAAGCAATCAATACACAAGTAATGCCAAGTAGTTGTAGAGATTTTCGCGGAGTGTCTTCGATATTTAGAAACCTATCCATGAGAGTCACAGCAAGATGCAGCGTTTCTGACACCAAACTATATTCCTCTGCAACCTCTATGAGCCAGTCAACAAGCGTGGTTCGCATCGCTGAAGTTACTTCACTCTGCACGTCAGTGAATCCCTGTCCATGAAGAAGAAGATCGTCTTCAGCTTCTAAAAGACTGTCGAGGATTGTCCGTTGAAGAGTATCCTCATGAAATTTCTCATCCTTCGTGCGCACACAGAACTTCTGTTTCAAACCTGCCTGAGAAGCACAAGTTTTGTGCGAGTCACGCTGAGCAGGAGACTTGAAAACTTCATATTGAGTAGATGCGTTGGGCGTACGTACACCGTGTGATATGGAATCATGGACACGTACGTTCTCAACAACTGGATGAGGCGCGCGCGTGTCACAGGAGACATTCCCACTGCTCGAGCACACTACGTGGTTGGTGATGTCACGCAAGCAGGGCTCACTTTCACAACTCATCTGCACGCTCTAAAATATTCGCGTGTAACACTCCGATAGTGAATTTTTTCTGACTTCTATCGCAGCGCTACGCAACGGACGTGTCGCGAACCGCAGGCACAGAGCGACGTGTAGTGGCCACAATTCAAGTTGTGCCGAGTTCGACTTGAAAATGTTTTGATTCGATAGCTGTCTCTTCATCGGCCTTACGATGTATTCTACCGTTATTTTTCGGAACTACCGGTACTATCGGTACCGGTATCCTTTTTTCTGGTCGCAATTTTCTTAGTTAAGGGGTCGATTCGACCCCTTAACCAGAAAAAAGGATACTTGTGATTTCGAAAAAAGTCGAAAAAACTACCGGTACCGGTATTTTTGACAGGAAAACTTCCAGAACGTTTATCTCCGATTTCTTTTCAACTTACAAGTAAAAAACACGATTCAACGCCAAAAAACGAACAATAGGAGCGATGCGAAGCGTGTTGGATTTGTAAACAAATCCGACAACGAGCATTCGACGGGTCACCATCCCTTGAGCCGTCGGGTCGCTCCATCGTAAACGCGTGTCATGCCTCCGTCGTCCACCACGAGGATGTCGACAACGACTATGATGCGAAGACGACACGGCGCGATATCTTCTTGGAGGACTCTGCGGTCGATCGCATCGATGGGGTCATCGGCGCCGCCGTCGTCGTCGCAGCCGCTTGAGTCAGCGGCACCGTTTCCCGCGCATTTCAGCGTTGAAAAGAGTAGTCAACGCACGCGACCGCGCCAACGGGCTCGGACGACGAGCGCGAGGACGAAATCGACTATGAACAACGAAGGTGAGTGCGCGGATCAATCGCGGACGGGCGGATGGACGGAAAAGGGAGGCGAGCGTCGAGGAAGAGGAGCGGTGCACCTGATCACTGGACCGATGTTTTCGGGCAAGACGAGCGCGTTGATGAGAGAAGTGGAGCGAGAGCGACGAAACGGACGCGTAGTGTTCGTGATCAAGTCGGCGTTGGATGTGGAACGGTTTGGAGACGGGGCAAGGGGGACGTTGATGACGCACGACGGTCGAACGCTGGAGCGCGAGGCGGAAGAGGAGGAGTTGATGGGCGGAGCCGTTCACGTTTGCGCGCTTGGAGGGTTCGACGAGCTTCAAGACGATGATTTGCTGTTACATCGAGATGCGGAGGTCGTCGCGATCGATGAGGCGCAGTTTATGGCAAATTTAGTGCCGTTTGTGGAGCATTGCGCTGAGATGTTGGGGCAGGTGGTGTACGTGGCTGGTCTGGACGGCGACTTTCGTAGGAGAAAGTTTGGTCAAGTATTGGATCTCGTACCTCTCTGCGATTCGGTGACGAGATTGAAGGGGCAGTGCGCGACTTGCGGTCAGCCTTCATTATTTAGTAGACGCATTGTCGCCGATGAAACCAGCGTAGTCAGTGTCGGCGGCGCTGACAAGTACGCGCCGGCGTGTCGAGTGTGCTATGCCAAACTGCGCAGTGCAACCAACCCGCGCTAACGAGAGATAATTTGAAGAATCAAGTTCGAAGTACGGATAGGTAGACTTTTTGATCATCATTCAATAGCGCGTATTGGTTTTTCTCATTCGTATTCAATCTATTGACAATTTTTTCTCCTGCTATGTACCGGTACACATATTTCCTGGAAAGATTTTCCACTATGAAAACTAATTGGAATCATCGAATCGAAGGCGTTTGGACACAGATCGCTCTCGCTGTCGCAGCATAGGCCGTTTTTTACCCGTAGTCAATCCAGCGGAGCGGATTTTCGGGAGGTATTCACCATCCTTTTGTCCATCATCATCATCATCATCATCATCATCGTCGTCGTCATCATCTATCACACGCGAGGCTCGGCAGCCCTCTGTCCTCGTGCCGGGTGTCAATTCGGTCTTCTTAGATCCAGTTGCCTTCTTCTCCTTTTGTTGAGTTGAATCGTCGGCGTAATCGCTCGCGTCGTGTAACATCAAGTCTTGAAATTGCTGAATTGCACGCCGAGCAGCGCCCATATTTTGTCCTGAAACTGCATCGACGGATGCGCAATCGAATTTAATCGAGTCATTAAATCGAACGAGCTCTGCGTTTCGCATCGCCTCCGTTGGCATGTATGACGCAACCCGTGCATCAGACAAATCGTAGGCTCTCTTCACATGGGATTTTAGAAGTAAAGCGACACTTAAAGCACAAGCGAGCTCAACTTCCGCCTTCATCGTTGCGTCGGGGACGGCTTTATCGGATTTATCGGAAACTTGCTTGACGCACGCCTCGAGGCGTTCTAGAAGCAAGCCACCCTTGAGCGAAATGACTCGATTCAACTGATAAACGACGTAAAGGGCCTCGTCGACTGACGTGAACGGCAGTTCGCTGATGAGTGAAGCCAAGAACCTCAAAAACAAGACGTCAGAGGTCCCGCTGGACGTTTCAAACCGTCGTAACAACGTATTCAAAAAGGCATTACGTGAAGTTCTGCCTGTGTTAACCAAAGAGTAAACAAACACAAACCCATCGGCGGCGGTAATCGTGACCGATGGTTTCTCGTCGCCACGTCTTCGCATCGTAGTTTCTAGTCGTTTTTTGAACAGATATGCAGTCTCAACGCCTTGCGTGAGCTGTTGCTCGAAAAAGTCGGAGTGCCTAGTTAGTTGCACTTTCAAGAGTTTCTTGCCGAGGCGCTTGACGCTCGGAACCGGATCTATCTGAAGAGCCACGAGCATAGGAAAGGCGCTCGCTGGGTGAACCAAACCTTGACGCAACACTAACTCAACGAGGTGCAAACTGCGTAGGCGAACACTGTGCGCCGTGTCAATGCACAGATTGAGTACATCATCCCAATACCGTTGTGCAATCCCACCTGCGATAGATCTATCAGCCTGACCGTTAACTATTTGGAGCTTCTCTGACTGTTTCGCACGCTTCTGAGCAGACTTGAGCATAGACTCGCCACCTAAATCAGTCTGAGACACGGAGGACATACGATACTCTTCTTCACGAATGAGTTCACTCAGATTAGATAAAGCTTGCTCCTTAAGTGATCGCTCAGCGCTCGGCGCGAGCGCGGCTCGCATGATGGGATCAAAACTTCCCTTGCCAAATCCTCCTTCACTGTTGAACATGAGTTCCGGACGTGCCACGAATAGATCTCCGCATGCACCAAGGGCGCTGCGCGTTAACTCATATTCCTCTGCTGTTTGCTTCTCGAGAACCTTACGGAAGATTCGAAGAAGATCCTTGGTGGAAAAGTCGCAGTCATTTTTCTCGTACGCTCCGTCGATGACATCGGCGCCGAAGCGCGAAATATTCCCAAGAACGTAGAGAGCTCGCGCACAGTGTGATTTATGATGCGCATCTAACGGGTCATTCGAAGAAATTGATTCGACTGCGATGGAAACGAACCGCTTCACCATAGAGATGGTTCCACATTCCTTAATATCTCTGACGCGTGAAGTCTCCGCAATTGCGCAGAGTGTCTTGCACGCGTGGAAAATGACAGCCTTATCGTGATGCCGCAAAAGTAATATGCGTAAATCTCGCTCCATTTCGACTGCTATTTTCAGTGGCAATCCTCCAGCGTGTTTGGCTACAGTGTACATTATCGACATGCAACACTGAAGTTTCTCAGAAACATGTGGAGTGTGATCATCCACACGTTTGAGATAAGGTTGCACTGCCGCCGCAAAATACGTAGGGTCGTGCGAGGGTAGACATAAGCATGGGTCCACTAAAGATAATATATGCAAACCAAGAGCATACTTGACGCTCATGGGCGTTACAGATCTTTCATTGAGGGCAACAACGCGCGTCAGAGCTCCATCTTCCGAAGTTCCATCTCCAAGAGCATGTCGTGCACGCTCGTTTTCCTCGGCTTCGCTCTCTATGAGAGCGTGTAGCATGCACATTGAGACACGACGCGAAATACGTTGCATGTCTTGGACATTTACCCATATATCTAGCTTTTCGTCTTCGCTTGGATTCAATACGCCGTCGAGGATGATAACAAGCGGAAACGTCGGTAGAAGAGGAATTTTTTGCTTGCCGCTCCTTGACACAAGGCAGTGTATATCCCAAGCTACGGATACGATCTGTCTCGTCCGCGCGGCAAAAGGATCTTCGTAGACCCCGATGTCACCGTTAATTGAATTCGTTTCTGTCAAATCTGTGACATGATGTTCCCTCACTTCTACACTTCTGTCGTCCTCATCATACGGCGCGTGCACTTCATCATCACTCACGTCGCCTTCGAATTCTAGCGACGTAAACCAGAGCTCACGGAAAATCTTCACAACTTGCAGTCGCACACTTTCTTCTTCGTCCATAATTCGAAATGCCAGCACTTTCATAGCCATCTCCGCATATGGGAAGTCAGGGTTTCGGAGACATTCATGGAACGTCGAGATGACTCGCTTGCGTACTGAAATCCCTACATCTGAAATGCGATCTTCGATAAGTTTGTAATAGTGCCTCGCCAACGTTACGTCTCTGACGATTTGCCGGCCGACAACATCAACAGTGACTGCACGGACAGAGGAGCCAGAGTCTTTCAGTCTCATCTTCAGGGCCTGCATGATTTGCGGCGACTCCAAAAGTGCTGGATCTTCATTGATAATGCCACCTATGGCTCGCATCGCCGCAGTGCGCACTAAAGAGCTCGCATCGTCGAGCATGGCAGTGATCCTTTGAATGACTACATCGAGTTGCCTGGAAAGAGGCCTGTGCGCATTTAGGTGGACGCACAGTGACCTGGCGAGCTCTCGCGGCAACTGCGCTTGGGACGCAGAAGGTGTGCTATCAGAAGACTGCGCAACTCGCATCATTGCCGTGTGCAGAGCGCAGTACATCGTCCTAGATCCCCCGCGTATCATTTCTTGCCTGAATCCAGTCCCCGCTCGCTCTGCATCGCGAGCGTATTGTGCGATGTGATACGTAAACGCAGCGGTGTGAAGGGTGGCTACAGGCAAATCTGTCACTGTCTCCGCATCAGTACCGCTGTTTCCAGCGTGCTTCTGGGATGGTGGCGCTGCTGACGTTATGGACGTCGACTTGCGATTGTTTTCGGCCAAGTAGCGTACTAATATGGACTCCATCGCAAATAAGCTGTCGTTCGCTTTACCGCGAAGGACCATTTCGGTTCCACTGGTTGTGGCATCGACTTGCGTCCCGACCCGAGCGGCGTCCTGGTAGGCAAACATGGCCGCGCGATCGAGCCAGTTTTCAGACGACGAAAAATCCATATCGTCTTGATTCGGTAGCTCATCCCAGTAATTATTATTTGCCACGTAGATTGCGTCTGCTTTGAGTCGAAGAGCCACTTGGCCAAGGAAATCAAGTGCGACTTCGCGCATCTTTGCATCCTTAGATTGCAAACCTGCATTGCCCAGTAGCTGTCCCGCCAAGTTTAATACTAATAGATTCGATACAGGCCATTCGGGTAAATTTCGACATTCCAGAGCGTCCGATAGCGCATTGCTGATCGTTGATCGAATCTGCCGTTCGGTTTCTGCGGCTTTTACCTTCGGCCAGCGTGTCAATAAATCCTTCCAAAAATAGTTTGTCCAATAAAATGCAGTTCCGAAAGAGCGAGACTCCACATCTATAAGCTGGCCTTTGCCTTCAACCCCTTCATCAGTAGCTTTCTGATGAGTCTTGAGAGGCTGTTCGATGAACTCAACGCTAGTCTGCAAGCATTTCATGAGTAGCGCCATGAGCGCTTGAATCTGCATGGTGTCCTCACCAGGAACATTAAAACTACGTACACCACGGCCCTCCGCGGGTAACTTCAACAAAGATGTAATGATGTTATCAATAATGAATGAGCGATGCTCGCCGTATTGGTTGAACACGCTCACAACGAGCTCAACAGCTTTGATTTGTACAAAGTTGATGTTTTCAATCGAAAACGCTGAAAATGCCAGCGTGGTTAGCAGTAAGACCGTCGCATCCGGAAGCGTAAGAATGCCGATCAAGCTTGAAAGCCTTGAAAGACAGACACCAAGTTTTGCCCCTAATGCATTTGCAATTTTGATGCCCGAGTCGTGAGATCTACTTGTCGTCGCCGGCGCTTTGGGCTTCATAGAGGATGACGTTTTGGTGCTCGTCGTCGTGCCGCCTTCGCCAGCTGTGCCGTCGCCATCGATTCCAATTCGATGTACGTTCCACAAACTTGCATCGTAAAACACAAAGTAATTTTGAATGAGGTGTGTTCGCAGAACTTCAACCATGGTGTCAATCGCTTCCTCTCGATATATCTGCTTTGGCATGTCGGCACTCGACAGTATCACAAAGTACGCTCCGAGCGCTTCTACAGCCTTGAGTACCATCTGGGCGTTTGCGCCTCGAAACTTGTCGTCCACTTCAATCATCGTCTTCCTAGAATGACACGCGATACGTTCGAGCATGGTTAAGAAAACGACGAGATGACTCTTATCGACTCGGTTCAAGAGACCTCGTTCTCGGAGAATTTCACATCTCGAGGCGAAATCTCTCAGCTCGCCGACCGATACTTGCTCCATCAGGTCATCATCACCCCCAGTTTCCATCAGCGACTCTGCTTTCTCAAGAATATCTTCGCCTGAACGAATGAAATCCGTCACCAAGGCCTCGCAGTCTATCGAACCAACAAACTCTGTCGTAGTCATGAGCGTCTGCGGTACGGCTAATCCGTCGCAATCCGCGATGTCGCGTCTCTCCTTCGCATCCCCAGCATCCATCTCGTCTCTCGCATCGCGCGCCCCCATTCCTATCTGACCCACCGCTTCGTTCGCCCTCATCAACAACACAGGTTTCGGCAGCGTCGCGCACGCTGAAACATCCAAACATCTCTCGTCGTACGCCCGCACCGCCGCCGCCACTGGATCTTCGCTCGCCTCGTCGTCTCGTCCGCTCGACCGATCCACTCCTCGCTCAAACAAAAGCGTGCTCGACCTACGTTCGCGTCGTGTAAAATCAAATTATTCGCCACCCTTCCCAGTCAGTCGCGTGCGTCTTTTTTGTTTTCTCCGTGCCCGCAACCACGGCGTTATCCAACCACCCGTGCAACGAAATCGAAATCAAAAGCGCGCCCGTCGAAGAAGAAGAAGAAGAAGAAGCAAATCAAAGCGCAGCAAAAAGAAAACTCGAGTCGGTCGTTCTTTTCACACCGACGTCACGCACAGATAGGACACATCGCACTCCATCAACAGCTCACCCAGCGCCCGACCGAGACTCGCCGTCGTTTCCTTCTGCGCATCGAAAACGACTCCGTGCGGGCGTTGCTGGTGCTGCGCGCGCTCTTCTTCAGCCACCGTCGTCGTCGTCGTCGCCGTCGCCGTCGCCGGATCATCATCACTCGACGAATGTAATAGCGTAACCCGCGACGCATCGATCGCCGGGAACCCGAGCCCGAACCCGAGGACGTGTTCACCCGGTCCGAGAGACGTGAAACGCGCGCGCGTCGTCGTCGTCGTCGTCGTCGTCGTCGTCATCGTCATCGGATCCGTCCGTAGCGATCGGATCGGATCGGATCGGGTCGGGTCGGGTCGGGTCGGGTCGTCCGTCTCTGCCGCGGTCGCTCGATCCAA